>MDTC01226504.1_pt1 | contig 12466 bp, 5 predicted proteins | sample 811181 | NCBI WGS metagenome assembly MDTC01 (sample SAMN05326644, study PRJNA326480) | marine metagenome | isolation source: seawater | place: Pacific Ocean: North | collected 2011 | reverse complement strand
GGATTTTCTTCAACAACATCAAAAATTTGCTCAACAACAGGTTCTGGTTCTTCTTCAACCTCAATAACTATATCTACATCTGCTTCTTGATCAATAATAATAGTATTTGTTTCTTCTCTTTCATCTTCTTCCTCCAAAACCTCAACTTCTTCAGGAGGTGCTGGTGGTGGAGGCGGAGGAGGGGGGGGAGGAGGTGTATTAGGGTTGATTTCTACAACTTCTTCATCCTCAAGAGCCGTCAAAGACGACTCAATACTTGCACCTGCTAAATCAATTTTTTTGTATTCAACCAGGCAAAGTATGAAAGCTATTACAAGTACTAGTCCAGAAAGAACAAAAACAGTTCTTGACTTTATATCTTCGCTGTCAATATTAGGATTTTTCTTAGGCTCCATTTAATTCAAAAATAAATAAATTTAGGTTTATATTCAATTATTATTTTAAGATTATAACTTAACTCACAGAACTTGCATAATCCTCAGAACTTAAGAGTTCATCTAATTGAGAATGATCGGCAATTTTAATTTTAATCATCCATCCTTCAGCGTAAGGATCCTCATTTACTTTCTCTGGATTTGTTTCAAGCGATTCGTTAAATTCAATTACTTGACCTGAAATTGGCATAAATAAATCTGATACTGTTTTAACTGCTTCAACTGTGCCAAATACATCTTCCTTCTCTAACTGCTCTTCAAGCGTATCTACCTCGACATAAACTATATCGCCTAATTCTCCCTGAGCAAAATCAGTTATACCTACGGTTGCTATGTCACCGTCAATACTAACCCATTCATGATCATTAGTATATTTTAAATTTTTTGGAATATTCATGATTATATTTTAAAGTTACAAATAAACAAAAAAGCGATTAAATATGACTACAAAAAGAAAATTATCGCAATTGAAATCTAAGAGCAAATCCAGCATTAGTATTTGCTGTAGGGAAAGAAGTTGAAACAAAGGGAGTGTTAACTCTTCTATCAAAATAGACTCTTAACATCAATTGTTTTGTTAAATTGTAATCACCCGAGAATTGAATAGACACTGCACGCTGTCCAGCTGTTGCTTGATTTTGATTTTCAATTATTTTTCTTGTGATGGTTTTATTATCTCTTATTGAAATGTCCAAGCGAGTCCTTAAATTACTTGGTTCAATTGGTTTGCCTGCAAATTTAATTGGTAACTGTATATTTTTCCATGTGTATCCAGTTCCCACTTTCATTTCACTACCTTTTACTTCTGTTATTTGATTATTAGACAAACTTAAAGAAATGTTCCTATCTTTTTTCATTTCAAGTTTTATCGACATGTTATTCATAAGAGTAAGATCCATTCCCAATAGTGGTGCAAACTGCTCCATAATATTTAATGTCATAATTTGTTTTTCAGAAATATAATTTCCTGCAATATCTCGCTGAGTTGCGTTACCCTGGTTATCCCACTGTCCATTTAAATTTGTAGTATAACTCCCTAAACTAAAATTTGATCTATAAGCGTGTGTGAAAATTAATTTTTTTATGTGCTTTTTAATAAATTTAATTTTTGTTAAGCCATCAAAAGAAACTCTCCAATTTGGCAAGGGAATTTTCTGACTCAGAGGACTTACATTGTTAACTGTTGGTATTTGCCCTTTATAGGCACATAAAAATGCTCCTATTATTACATCCTGTTGAGTACTATCATACCCGGAATAATAACCCGAAGATTCTAAACTTTGAGGAGCATTTGGATTAGCATCTGAAAGCATTGAAGAAATTATTTTTCTGTATTCTAATAAGTTTTCCCAAATTTGATTACTAAGTGTCGTATCATTTAGTCTATCCGCAGAAAAAGCGGTATTCCATGTAATTATTGAAGTACTGAAAGAACCATTGAACTGATTATTTAAAAGAGCAAAATTACCATTATCAGTCCCCAAATTGGCACTTCTGTTTTCCATTAAATTTCTCTCTGCTGAGAGGTCAATTCTTAAGCTATTAATTGGTTTAATTGAGGCTTTAAAGTTCATTGCTTCTGTATGATTAACTGTATATTGAGTACTGATATAATTAAAATTACTTGTATCTACCAACCAATTATTTTCATACGCATGATTAGCATAAACAAAATTGGTCTTGTTGCCAAGTAAATCTCTTTCTTGAAACCCTCCTGCTATAAAGTCTAGTCCAGGTGACAACCATTGGTTATTCATACCTAACATATTTGTACTTTGACTGTATCCAGGAAGCATAGTTCCGTTATTAGTACTAAACGTTGCATTGATACTCTTAAGAGACATAAATACTCTCGCGAATTGATCTAATACTGTTCCTCCAATATTTTTACTTTCTTTTTCTTTTTCATCATCTTCTGAGCTTTTAGCTTTAGAATTCTTATTTTTTCCACCTTTAGTTAAAACATTTCTTGGCTTTGATGATCTTGAATTTCCATACTTTTTATTTACTTTTTTCAAATACGGAATTTTATTGTAAAGGGAAATAAAATTTAACTTCCCAGACCAAGAAATTGCTCTAGAATTCTGCACAATATTACCCACAGAAAGTGTATCATTATCAAGTGCAAGTGGAGCTCTAGTCCAATTGAAATTTCCGGTGTACCGTGTTGTTAAATTAATCCAATTTGTTAGTGGAAACTTTTTAAAAGGCCAATTATAAGAAAGATTCCCAACATGATTGTAGCTCATATTGTCTCCAAAGGTTTTTAAACTTTTATTAACCACATCTTGATCTAGCTGATCTTCGTAACCAAAAATTCCATAATCTATTCTACCAGGTGTTTCTCTAACAAAAGCATTATTCACTGCTTGTAGATCGAATTTTAATTGCTTTGTAATATCATACTTAAAATTATAATCTCTATCCCAATTAAATTGTTTTCCATATTGAGGTATCTCGAAATTTTCTCCTCCAGGAAAGTTATATCTTGTAGAAAAAATATCATAAGTCCTATTCATATTGGATCTTACAGCGACTTGTTTTGGTAGTAAATAAACATTGAAATCCGTAATCAATTTTAACCACTTTGACTTTCTCAAAAAATTAACTTTTTTAAATGGTTCAAAAGGTTTTATATTACTACTATATATGTAGTTAATCGTTCCAAGATAATTTCTTTGGATATCTTGCCTTGTATTAATATCTCTATGAGAAAATTCCGTGTAAGAGTAACTCAAACTGAAGTTAGATATATCCCATGGGACTGGAATCTTATTTTTAGATTTTTTCTTTTGTTTAGAAGATTTGTCTTCAGGTTTAACTTTAGTTCTTAAAGGAGATTCTGATAATTCAGTTAACTTACTATTTTTAGAAGGCTTACTTTTTTTATTTTTTTGAATTTTAACATTTGTAAAATTAATTGACTTTCTTTCAGTGATATCAATTCCATTATAAAACCTATCTCTCCAGTTTTCATCATTTTCGGAAGCACCTTGCTCAAAAATAAGATCTGGACTTAATGGATCATATAAGGGCTTGATAACATTTCTCGAATATCCCACATACATTGGAAGATTTATCCCAGACTGATCACCAAAAAACTTGTCTAACTTGACAGTACTTGAAGCATCTAAACCATAAATGTATTCTTGTTGCCTTTCACTAACTCTTTTTTCTATACTTCCAAAACCTGGTGTTGAATAATTTCCTGAAATAGCCAAATCAGCTAAATCTGCTAAGTTTGCTGTCATTCTTCCAACTGAAGCCCAACCTCCGCTTTCATTAAAGTCACTAAGCCTTAACTCGTTAACCCAAATTTCAACACACTTATCCAAACCATCATCTGGCTGCCAAGTATTACTTTCATCATTACTTTTTGGGTTTCGAACCCCAATCATTATTGTTCGAACTCCTTGGAGATTTGGATTACCAATCACTGAAATATTTGAGCGATTATTATCTGGATCTACTTTTGTATACCTTTCAAAGGTGCTAAAATTAAGTGCATTTCTATTTTTTTTCAGAGTTTTTAAATTATTGAGATTAATTGTCATATTATTTTCAATAGGCCATACTGAAGCTGAAGAATTATCCCCCCATGGAGATATTTTTACTGGCATTTCGTATTCATAGTAGTTTGAAACAAAATCAGTTCCTAATCGGACAAATACTGTAACTTCATTATCATTGACTTCTTCAAAACCTGAGTTAGATTCCCCATGAACAAACATCTGAATTTTATTATAATTCCTGATATCTAAATTTACATTCCTATAAATAGCTCTTGCATCTCCGTCTTTTATACCACAAGCATCAAGAACTAAACTCTGCTCATTTTGTTGGGCTAAATTTGCAGTTTGAAAATTTGTTTCTCTAATTATACCATCCGGTAAAACATAATTTATTGGATCTCTGGTGCCATTATCTTCAAGATTAACTGCACTAATGTTAAAAAAAGTATTAGCCTCTTCATTTTGAATATACTCTCCGTTTGATAATAAACTACCAAGATATCTTCTCCACTCACCTCTAATTAACTCCAATCTTGCAAATCTAAGTGTTACTTTTTCATTCCAGCCATGCAAAAACATACGGATAAATCTAATCGAACGAAAATCCTGGATTCCATTAATTCGTTTTGAAAAAGATGTAACTGGTACCCTAAATTGATACCAATAAACTTCCTTTTGAGTTTCAGGATCTATGTAGGAAATTTTATCCGTTATGAAATTTCTACCTACTTCCATTTTTCCAGGCTTAAATTCAATCTTATATTGAAAGTAGCTCTCTGATTCACTCAAATTATTATCCAAATTAATATCTTCAACATTTGGAAGTGTAGTAGCAGAAGTTGGATACCCTTGTGCATTAATTGTATCTGACATTTCTGAAGTTGGTGAGTTTCCTTCGGGACTATTGTAATTTTTATATCTGTCTCTTATATTTACTTGTTGATTATCATAATTATCGTCTCTGTAATAGTTATAATTGTCAGCCGAAGGATCCTTATTTATTTTAGCTAATGCTAAGGGGTCTGTAATGTAAGATTGGGCCCCATTAATAAAATCACTAAAAAAAGCTCGCTCTTGCTGATCTGAAAGACCATCAAAACCAACATCCTGAAACTTCCTAGAATCTAAATTATTGTCAAAGGCATTAACTATGACTTGAGTATTTGGCACTACTCCCCATGCTGTGAATTCTAACTCATTTGAGTATGCATCATAATCGCCGTTAGGCGGCAATCCGTTCTCAAAAGATTTTCTTCCATCCCTAAGCAAATCTTCAGAAATATTACCTAAGTTGAAGTAAAAATCACCACCGCTACTATTCTCTGAATCTTCGTTAAATGGATCCATTACCCAAAACTGTATAAATTCTATATTAGATGCTTCAAAATCATTAGTTGTTAATGTTCGCATAATTCCACCCCATCTAGAACTCGGATTATTCAACTTTCCATTCTGAGGATTTAATCCATCACTATAATTAGTAGGACTCAAATCATAATTATAGGGCCCTCTTTCTTCAGGGTAAAATGATAAATCAAATACTGGAATATTTGTCATCTGACCCGTCCCAAGTTGTTTATTAGGAAAAACCTCACTCACCAGAATTTGTCTCATTAGATGATTTTTCTGCATAGTAGACCCTCTTATATGATCAGGAGTTAAAGAAGAAGAATTACTATGAAAAAGAGGATCAATTATATACCATGAAAATTTTGCTCTATTTTTTCCATAATCTAAATCATTATAAAGTGAAGCCTCTGGGAATAAATCAGGTTGACCCTGAGGTACTGAAGCAAGTACCCAGCTGTTTAAAGCTTTGATATCTATAGCACTCTGACTGCCTTCAAAATCGTCTATATAGGAAGATCCATTTTCTTCTGTAATATCAATTGCTTTATTGTGCCCTGGAATTAAGGCCGCTATTTCACCAGAAAAATTAATATTAGATTTTTTCTTTGTTTCAATAAAAGGCAACATATCTACCCATTTTGTTATGAAGGGTAATTCTTTTTTGAATCCACCATCAAGGCCTATCATTGTATTAGAAATTGGTTCATCACCAGCATTAACTTTTGGGGTTAATGGCCTTTCTTTTAACTTCAACAATGTACCTCCAATATTAACATCTTTACTCACCTTGTAATCTAAATGAGTACCTAGTAAAGTTTTCATTTGAACATTAAACAGAGAATTACTTTCAAGTGATATTTTTATAGGAGTTCCAGAACTTAAAATCCCATCATCTAAAATTTTAACTCTACCTAGATTATAGTCAACCATATATTGTTGCCCTTCTGTTAAAATTTGTCCTCCTGCAGTTACTACAACTGAGCCTTCAGGAATATTAAAGGCATTTAATGAAATCTCAGAACTGACAGATGATTGATAGGTGCCTTTAATTTTAAATCTGTTAAGTTCCGGTATCTGCTGAGCAGCTGTTTTGGTGCTGTCATAAAGCTGAACAAATGATACTTTTTCTCTAATATTTGAGGATATTCCAGCATCAATCATTTTTTTATCTAATGTTTTCCCAAAGGGTTCTATTGTTGTGAAATATAATCTTCCGTTCTTTGGATTTATTGTACCGCCATTTAATACCTTCCCTTGAAAATCTGTAATTGGAACAAAATCGAACAATCCATCTGCAAAAATCTGCTGTTGTTGATTCAAACGGTCTAAATCAAGGAGTTGAATTAACATTTTATCATCTACTCCATTCTTTGGTATATAATTTATATCAATTGACGTAGAAGGATTATTATACCAAATATCCAATCTGAAGTTTGTAGCATCGACTTGGTAAGCGCCCAAAGAATAAACATTTTTCATCATCAGATCCCAAAGCTTTTTTTGTGGATTTCTGACTGTAGATTTCAATAATTTGAGGTACAAAGCGTTTTGACCAGAAACTCCATCTGTTGATAATTCACCTACCTGATAAGTTTCACCTCCGTAAGTATACTGATAAGCAACAGAAAGAACCTCATCGTTATTTAACGACTGATTTAAAGAAATAAATCCAAGCACGGAATTGAAAGTATATTCATTATTCGAAAGCATTCTAGCATTTTCTACCTTTTCAAATTCTATCCCTTGTTCCATATTGAAATCAGGCCCAGAAAGTTCATTACTTGCATTCACGTAAGACCTAATATTTAAATTATTAGAAATACTTCCGTATAAACTATTATGATTATTGTCCGGGACAGAGTTATTTCCTAAAGCCCAGATATTATTTTCTAAATCATTAGAGTTTGGTTCTCCAAGATCAGTAAAACATAATACGTTTCTAGTGTTGTTAATAGTATTATTTCTGTTTGTTACCCAAACCTCTATTCGCTGAATTTGAACACCAGAAGTAATAAGCGGCAATGATCTCATTGAATTATCATAAGAATTTCTATAATAAAAGCTCAAGAAAAAATGTCTGTTTTCTTCGTAATTATCTGCACTAATTTCAAACTCGTTTACTTGTGCTCCCCCTGAAACCTCTATTTCTTTTTTCTCACCCTTTTGCTGAGACATAACGGTAGTAACTGTCATTTTCCCAAACTTAAGTTCTGATTTTAAACCAAATAAGCTTTGACTACCAGAGATTAACGTGCTATTTAATGGCAAAGTGACATTTCCAGCCTCAAGCTTTTGTAGAATATCATCTTCTTTTCCTGAATAGTCTAGATTTAATTGGTTCTCAAAATCAAAAGTAGCCTCAGTATTGTAACTAAAGCCTAGGTCCATTAAATCTCCTATTTTCCCAGTCAAATTCATTTGAATTTTTTGATCAAAATCAAAAGTGGTTATACTTCTCTGTCTTTCAGGCAGAACCGGGTTATCTGTTCTAGAGGAATTTATACCAAAGCTCAATTCGGCAGACCCCTGAGGTCTTATTTCAACAAAATCACTTCCAAATAATTTTTTAGGTTCAGGTTCTCTAAGTTCAATTTCCTCTTCATACTCTTGGTATTTATAATCTGTCATTTCATCCAGCTTTTTTTTCCAAAAATCTTGCATAGACTTTTCATGCTGAATTTTTAAATAATCATCCAAAGTGACTTGACTTGAAGGTCTAAAATTAAGCGAGTCACCTAAAATAGATTTAAAAATATACTGGCCAGAAATAGGATCAAATTCTGTATTATTATTAATGTTTAGAGGTTGTTCAAAGTCTATAAGCCCCTGAGTGAAGTTAGTAGGGTCTAAAGGATCAAAAATTGGGTAATATAGTTCAATATCAGGTGAATCTATTGAAATTTCATTTACGTAATTTGCAAGGCTATCGCCAGCCCTATATGAAAATAAGGATAATAGAGCAATTACAAAAGTTGCTATTCTTTTGAAAAAAAAATCAAACAAAATTATAACTTATACAGCTTTAAGTGTCTTTTTTATGAGCTCTTCAACTGTCGAAACATCTTCACTTTTCAAAATTTCATCAATTATTTTTGATGCTTTTTTTCTATCGACACCTAAAACTGTTAGTGCAGATAACGCTTCATTTTTGTAGGTATTGTCTTTTGAAGAAAAAATTTCTCTATCGGAATCTATTTTTTCTAATCTTCCTTTTAAATCAACTATTATCCGCTGTGCAGATTTCAATCCAATACCCTTTATTTGTTTGAAAGATTCAACATCTGAATTCTGAACTGCGAACATAACTTCTTCTGGCTTCATAGACGATAATATCATAAGTGCAGTACTAGTTCCGACACCCGAAACATTAATTAACTCTTTGAACATTAACCTTTCTTCGTTTTCCCAAAAACCATATAAAATATGGGCATCTTCCCTAACTATTAATTTAGTAAATAGCCTTATTTTTCCTTTAGAAGGTATTTTTTCAAAGGTATTTAATGAAATATTTATAAGATATCCTATACCATTAACATCAATTACAACATGATTTGTTGATTTTGTTTCTAATATTCCTTCAACATGTGTTATCATAACTATTTGTTTTTTCGATTTTGAACATCAACAACTCCCAAAGTAATCATATTTAAAATCTCTCTTACTGAAGATCCAATTTGCAAAACGTGAACTGGCTTTTTCATACCTAATAAAACAGGACCAATTGCTTCATTTTGGCTCATTTCCTGTACAAGCTTATATGCAATATTTCCTGAACTTAAATTAGGAAATATTAAGGTGTTTGCTGATTTTTTTGATAAAATTGAAAATGGGAAAAAACCTTGAGTAAGCTCTTTATTGACAGCAAAATTTGCTTGAATTTCACCATCAACGATAATATCAGGATAATCTTGATGAAGTATTCTAACCGCCTCTCTCATTTTTATCGCATCTGGTCCTTCATTTGAACCAAAATTGGAATAACTAAGCATTGCTATTTTAGGTTGAACCTTGTAATCTTTCACAGTTTTAGCAACTAAGACTGTTATATCCACAATTTCCTCTACTGAAGGATTTATATTTACTGTTGTATCTGCAAAAAATATTGGCCCATCTTTACTCATCAGGATGTACATTCCTGCAATTTTATTAATGCCGCTCTCTACTCCAATTACTTGCAAAGCAGGACGAACTGAGTCTCTGTAATTTCTCTCAATACCAGAGATCATAACATCTGCTTTACCTGTTTCAACCATTGCAGAAGCAAAATAATTCCTTTCTCTCATCATTTTCTTTGATTCATAAAATGTTAGACCTCTCCGCTTTCTTTTATTATGTAATATTTTCGCGAATTCTTCTCTTTGATTAATCTCTGAATCACTTCTAGGATCGATAATTTTACAGTTAGCTAGCTCAAGGTTATATTCCTCAATAATTTCATTAATTTTTCTTTTATTTCCCAAAAGAATTGGATTTGCAATTCCTTCTTCTAATGCCATTTCTGCTGCCTTTAGCACCTTATAATTATCTGCTTCTGCAAAAACAACTTTTTTAGGATTTCTTTTTGCCTTTGCAGTAAGATTTCTTACAAACTTATTATCCAAACCTAATCTTTCCATCAATTCCAACTCATATTTTTTCCAGTCAGAAATTGGCTCTTTTGCAACACCCGATTCAATTGCTGCTTTTGCTACTGCTGGAGCAACCCAATATATTAATCTTGGATCAAGCGGTTTGGGAATAATTTGTGTCTTGCCAAATGAAAGACTTTTCTCGTCATAAGCTTCATTTACAACATCTGGTACTTGTTCTTTCGCTAAAGATGCAATTGCTTTAACTGCTGCTAATTTCATCTCTTCATTTATCGTTGTTGCTCGGACGTCTAATGCTCCTCTAAATATGTATGGGAACCCAAGAACATTATTGACCTGATTAGGATGATCAGACCTTCCTGTTGCCATAATTACATCTTCTCTAGCACGCATTGCTAAATCATATTCTATTTCAGGATTCGGATTAGCTAAAGCAAATACAATTGGGTTTTTTGCCATGCTTTTAACCATATCCTGATCTACTACTCCTCCCCTTGAAAGGCCTAAAAATACGTCTGCATTTTTCATAGCCTCTTTTAAAGTGATATTTTTTCCAGACTGCATAAAATGTTTTTTATTCTTATCCAAATCTCCTCTGCTTTTGTGAATTAGTCCTTTCGAATCAAAAACATATATATTTTTCTTTTTTACGCCGAGGGAAACATAAAGCTTCAAACAAGACTGCGCTGATGCCCCAGCACCACTTACAACGACCTTAACATTTTGGATTTCCTTTTGTGCAATTTCAAGCGCATTAATTAATGCAGCAGAAGAAATTATAGCTGTTCCATGCTGATCGTCATGCATTACAGGAATATCTAATTCTTTCTTTAGTCTGTCTTCAATTTCAAAAGCCTCCGGTGCTTTAATGTCTTCAAGATTAACTCCTCCAAAAGTAGATGAAATAGCTTTTACAGTTGATACAAACTTTTCTATATCAGTCTCATTAATTTCAATATCAAAGACATCAATATCAGCAAAAATTTTAAATAAAAGACCTTTTCCTTCCATAACTGGCTTTGAAGCCTCAGGACCTATATCTCCAAGACCCAAGACAGAAGTACCATTCGAGATAACAGCCACTAAATTACCTTTCGCAGTATATTTATATACATCATCTTTATTTTTGTCAATAGCTATACATGGCTCAGCAACTCCAGGAGAATACGCTAAAGAGAGATCTCTTTGAGAACTGTATGGCTTACTAGGTACTACTTCTATTTTACCTTTTCTACCTGAACTGTGGTAGTCAAGGGCATCTTTCTTAAATATATTATTTGACATTTATTTTTTTATATAAGAGCTAAATTAATCAACTGAACATAATACTTAAGTATAAAACTTATATTTATTGTAATTTATTTAATTGGAATGCAAAATTTGGTTTTTCTAACAGGTGCAGGAATAAGTGCTGAAAGTGGCCTTTCAACTTTTAGAGATAATGGTGGTCTTTGGGATAAGTATCCAATAGAAGAGGTTGCGACACTAGATGCTTGGAAAAGAAATCCAAAAAAAGTTAATGACTTTTATAACTTAAGGAGGCAAAACTGTTACGATGCAAACCCAAATAACGCACATAAGCAGATAGCTGAACTTGAAGATAAATTTCATGTTAATATAGTTACTCAAAATATCGATAATTTACACGAAAGAGCTGGGTCTAGTAACGTACTACATCTTCATGGACTAATAACAAACTCTCGTAGCTCCGTAACTGGGAAAGTTTATCCTCTTCAAAAGGGAAAACACATTAAATTAGGTGAAAAATGTCCAAATGGATTTATGCTCAGACCCGACGTGGTTTGGTTTGGGGAAGAGGTCCCAAATATGGGTAAAGCATATAATATTGTAGGAAATGCAGATATACTAGTGATTGTTGGAACTTCTCTACAGGTATATCCTGCTGCAGGTTTAATAAATGCTACAAATAATAAATGTAAAAAGTTTATTGTAGATCCAAACAAAGTTACTAATACTCAATCATTGGATATTATACATATTAGAGAAAATGCTTCAAAAGGAATTGTGAAATTGATTGAATTTTTACTTTAATCACTTAATAATTAGTTTTTTAGTCTTTATGACGTTTTCATTATTTGAGATAGTGTAGAAATAAATTCCTGGGATTATTTTATCTAAGCTGATTACATTTAGTCCATAATTTAGGTTGTGCTGAAGAATATTTTGACCAGCAATATTATACATCGTTATTTCACAATTACCATCTGAAATGTTTTCACGTTCAACCATAAATATTTTATTTGCCGGATTGGGATATTCCACAGTTTTAAAATATTCTTTCTGATTCATGTAAGTTAAAGAGTTATAGGAAAGATTTATATCCACAGAATCAATTAATTCTTCATCCGCGCTATTTAAAATATAGTATCTAAAATTGGCAAAACCAAAATCTGTGAAGCTTCCTTGTGGTTTCATTAAACTAGTATCTCCACTAGGTATAGAATTTTCTAATGGTGAAGACCAAACATTATCACTTCCACAAGAATAGCAAGATATCGCATCACAAAATTGATCTGATACACTTACATCAGAATCTAAAATAACTCTTCTAAATAAAATG
>MDTC01149717.1_pt1 | contig 12468 bp, 14 predicted proteins | sample 811181 | NCBI WGS metagenome assembly MDTC01 (sample SAMN05326644, study PRJNA326480) | marine metagenome | isolation source: seawater | place: Pacific Ocean: North | collected 2011 | reverse complement strand
TAAATATACTATTTTATATTAATTATTTACAGCATCTTTAAATTTAGTAAACATTTCCTCAAATTCTAACATTACATTACCAGTGGGGCCGTGTCTTTGTTTACCAATAATCAATTCTGCAAGATGAGAAACTTCATTCATTTTAGCTTGCCACTCTGCATGTTCAACTGTCGCTGGCCTAGGTTCTTTAGCTTTTAAATAATAAGACTCTCTATAAACAAACATTACCACATCTGCATCTTGCTCGATTGATCCAGACTCTCTCAAATCTGAAAGTAAAGGTTTTTTATCATCCCTTTGTTCTACTGCTCTAGATAATTGAGATAGAGCTAATACAGGGACTGATAATTCCTTAGCTAGTGCTTTAAGTCCCTGAGTTATTTCAGATATTTCCTGAACCCTTCCTTCTTTTAAAGCAAATGATGCTCTCATCAATTGTATATAGTCTATTACAACCATATCTAGACCATAAAGCCTTTTTATACGTCTTGCTCTATTAGATAAAGCCGCAACACTAATTGCTGGTGTTTCATCTATATATAATGGTAACTCAGAAATATTTTTTGACGTTTCTATAAATTGTTCAAACTGTTCCTCAGAAATTTTTCCTCTTCTTATATCATTTGATTTTATTCTTGATTGCTCAGCTAATATTCTCGTCGATAATTGCTCGGAAGACATTTCTAAAGAAAAAAAAGCAATTGAGCCCTTATTTCCGGTTTCTTGTATTTTTTTTGCTGCGTGGAATGCGATATTTGTTGCTAAAGCAGTTTTACCCATTGATGGTCTACCAGCTATTATAATTAAATCTGATTTATGTAGACCACCTAATCTATTATCTAAATCTTTTAAACCAGTTGGAACACCAACTATACCTTCTTCATTTTTATATGCACTAGATGCCATATCAATTGTTTGTTTAACAGCATCATCAAATTTTATCAGAGAAGAGCTAACAGAACCTTTTTCAGCAAGATCATAAAGAACTTTTTCAGAGTTTTCTATTATAGTTTGCCCACTAATATTTAAATCGCTAATTTTGGCATTATCAATAATATTTTCAGAAATTTTTATAAGCTCTCTCCTTACATACATGTCGTAAATTATTTTTGAATATTCTATGCACTGACGCGATGATGTTGCAAATTTTGTAATTTTAATCAAATATTCAGGAATGTTTAAATCGTCTTTTTCGTTCTCAAAATAACTTTTTAAAGTTATAGGATTTGCTAACATACCTTTATAAATTAAATTATTTATTGCTGCATAAATTTTTTGATGAAGAGGATCAAAAAAATTATTTTCAGAAATTATAGAGCTTAAATCATCAAATATTTCATTAGAGGTCAAAACGGATCCTATGACCGCTTGTTCTGCTTCTATATTGTTAGGTAATTGACTAATGTTATTTGATACAAGAGTTAGATTTTTGCTCACAATCTAACATACAATCATTATAAGATTAAAAAAACAAATTTATATATTTTTATTTCCTGGGGAAAAAAATGTATAAATTATTTTGTTTGGTCTAATATATCTACTTTTATTTTAATTTCCGCCTGAACTTCTGAATGTAGATCTATTTTTACTTTAAAAGTTCCTAAAGATTTAATTTCTTTTAAAGGTTGTATTAAAGAAGGCTTAATTTCAACTTTTTCATTTTCACTAATAAGTTTAGAAATTTCAGTGGGCTTTATAGATCCGTAAAGATCTTTGTTTTCAGTGACTAATTTTTCAACAGTGATAATTTTATTATTTATTTTTTCCATAATTTGTTTGGCTAACTTTTTTTTTTCTAAATCCTTTTTCCCAAGTTCAACCTTAATTTTATCAACTTGTTTGATGTTATCTTTAGAGGCATATAATGCTTTTTGATTAGCTATTAAATAATTTCTTGCGAAACCTCTCTTAACATTAATTATTTCACCTATTGTTCCTATTTTTTTTATATTCTCTAACAATATTACTTTCATATTTAAATTAATGCTAAATTTCTCGCTCTTTTTATTGATAGCGAAAGCTCTCTTTGTTTCTTTTGAGAAATGTTTGTTATTCTTGATGGTAAAATTTTTCCATTTTCTGAAACATATCTTTTTAATAATTTAACGTTTTTATAATCTATTGTCGGAGCTCCTTTTGATGACAATGGACAAGTTCTTTTAAATTTATATTTATTTGGTTGAAAAATACTCAACTTTGAAAAATTACTAGATTTATTTTTTTTCGAAGTATTTTTTTTATTTTTCATCTGATTTATCCTCTTTAGAAAAATAATTAGTTTTTAAATCAAACTTTTTAACTTTGACTGTAAGAAATCTAATTAAATTTTTGTCTAATTTTTCACTTTTTTCAAGTTCTTTAATTAATGATCCATCGCACTTTATTTTAAAATGGATATAGTTTCCTTTCTTATTTTTTTTTATAAGGTAGGATAAATTCATTAATCCCCAGTCTTGTGTTTGAATAATATTACCCTTATTTTTAGTTATGAAATCCGTATACTTTTCTTTGATTTGTTTAATCTGCGATATAGATGTATCTTGTCTTGCAATAATTGTGTGTTCGTAATTAGTCATTTTAATAATAAATTAAAAAAAAAAATTGATATACTATTATAATAGTTTTAATACAAGAGTTAATATAAAAAAATAAATGTTTTCTGTAGTTTTTCCAGGCCAAGGATCACAAAAAATAGGAATGGCCAAAGAATTATTTGATAGATTTGAAATTGTAAAAAAAATATTTAAAGATGCAGATGATTTACTTGGGCTACCAATATCAAAAATTATTTTTGAAGGACCTGATAACAAGCTAAATCTAACTGAAAATACTCAGCCTGCAATATTCTTAACCAGCTATGCAATTTTCAAAGTAGCCAAAAAAGAATTTGGATTTAATTTTGATAATGCTCAATTTATCGCAGGACATTCACTTGGGGAATATTCTGCCTTATGTTGTTATGGTGCATTAAATTTTGAGGATACATTAAAAATATTAAAAAGAAGAGGCAGATCAATGCAAGAAGCAGTCCCTGCTGATCAGGGAGGTATGCTTGCAGTTTTGGGCAGTGATTTAAAAGTAATAGAGGAAATAATTAAAAAAAATAATCACGAATGTTATGTTGCTAATGATAATTCTCCACAACAAGTTGTTATTAGTGGTTTTAAAAAAAATTTACAATTACTCTCACAAGATTTAAATAAGTTAAGTATAAAAAATATCAAGCTTAATGTCAGTGCGCCTTTTCACTGTAAGTTAATGAATAAAGCAACAGAGAATATGAAAGACAAAATTTTAAATCTAACTTTTAAAGATATTAATAGCGCTTTGATATCTAACTTTACTGCAAAACCATCAACCTCTGGTTTAGAGATTAAAAAATTGTTAGTTTCACAGATTGAAGGAAAGGTTAGATGGCTAGAAAGTATAGAATTCATGATTAATAAAGGAACTAAAAATTTTATAGAAATAGGACCAGGAAAAGTGTTATCAGGACTAATAAAAAGAATTAATAAAAATGTTAGTTTTAAATCTATTAATAGCGAACAAGATATTAAAGAGTTAATTTCAAATGTTTAAATTGAAAAATAAAAAAGTGATAGTAACAGGTGCTACTGGAGGTATAGGCAACTCAATAGTAAAATGTTTTATTGATCAAGAAGCTAAAGTATTAGCAACTGGAACTAATGAAGAAAAGTTAAAATCATTAAAAAAAAAATACCCCAATATATTAATTAATAAATTTGATATTTCTAAACATGAAGAAATTGAGAAATTTATAGATGAGTCAAATAAATTATTAGACGGCGGTCCTGAGATATTGATAAATAACGCTGGCATAACTAGAGATAATTTATCTTTAAGAATGTCGCAAAAAGAATGGCAAGAAGTTTTAAATTTAAATTTAACATCTACGTTTTTACTATGTAAATTCTCTTTAAAAAAAATGATTAGAAACAAATACGGTAAAATTGTTAATGTTACATCTGTGGTTGCTCATACTGGAAATGTAGGACAAGCAAATTACGCAGCATCTAAATCTGGTATAATAGGTTTTTCAAAAAGTTTAGCTCTAGAGTATGCAAAAAAAAACATTAATATAAATTGTGTATCACCAGGATTTATTGAAACGCAAATGACAGACAAAATTGATACTAAGTTCAAAGAATTAATAATTTCAAAAATACCATCTAACAGACTTGGCTCACCCGAAGATGTAGCTAACGTTACAGCATTTTTATCATCAGATTTAGCCAATTATATAACTGGCGAAACAATACATGTTAATGGAGGCATGTATTTAGGTTGACAAAACTTGTATTTTATTTATTAAGAAAAAATCAACAAAGGATTCAATATGTCAGAAGATATCTCAGGAAAAGTTAAAAAAATTGTAGCAGACCATCTAGGTATAGATGAAGGCAAAGTTACGGAGGAAGCAAGCTTTATCGATGATCTTGGCGCAGATAGTCTAGATACAGTTGAGTTGGTAATGGCTTTCGAAGAAGAATTTGGTTCTGAAATTTCAGATAGTGAAGCAGAAAAGATTCTAACTGTAGGTGATGCTATAAAATTTATAGAGAGCAAAAGTAATTAATTTTAAATGTCCTTAAAAAAAAGGGGAGTAATGATTGTACTTTCATCCCCTTCTGGCGCTGGTAAAACCACACTAGCGAAACTTATTTCAAAAAATAAAAATAATTTCATATCTATCTCTCATACCACTAGAACACCCAGATCAAACGAGACTGAAGGGATTGATTATTATTTTATCAATAAAAAAAAATTCCAAGATTTAATAAATAAAAATGAATTTTTAGAGTATGCAAAAGTCTTTAATAACTATTACGGAACATCAAAAAAAAATATTATAAGCAAGTTAGAGGGTGGAAAAAATGTAATATTTGATATCGATTGGCAAGGAACAGAGCAAATAAAAAAAAAAAAATTAAAATATAAATTAATTACAATCTTTATATTGCCACCAAGTAAAAAAGTTTTATTTAACCGGTTATCCAGCAGAGATATGACAGATAAGTTAATAGTTGAGGAAAGAATGAAACAATTTGAAAAAGATGTATTACATTGGAAAAATTATAACTATGTTGTTATAAATGATGATCTTAAAACTTGCTATAATAATATAATTAATATTTTAGATAAAGAGTTTAACAACAAAAAAAGTAATTATAACAAAAGTTCTATTAAAGACCATATAAGTAAATTAATTTAGGTTATTCTCATATTCTTTAACCATTATAAGAAATTTTTCTATTGAAATATTCTGAGGTCTATCAGTCAATTTAATATCAGTAATTTTTGATACATAATTAAAATTTTTAAATAACTTAATGAAATTTTTTTTTATCATTTTTCGTCTTTGACTAAAAAAAATCTGTGTAATTTTCTCTAAATTTTCAGGATATCTAATCTTTACTACATCTGATTTTGGAGTAAACTCTAATAAAGTGCTATCAACCTTAGGTCTCGGCACGAAACATTTAGAACTAATATCGAATTTTTTTTTTATATTGAACCTCCAATTAGCTAAAATCGTAATTCGACTATAATTCTTGGAATTTACATCTGCAATTATTCTATCTGCAACCTCTTTTTGAAACATCAGAATTAATTTTTTAAATTTTATATTTATACTTAAACACCAATAAGCAAGCAACTTGGTAGATATATTATAAGGTAAATTTCCATAAACTATAAAATTATCTTCATAAAAATCTTTGGTTAGATTAAGTACATCCGTATTAATAATTTTTATTTTATTTTTAAATTTGTTCTCTAAAATTTTAATAAGATTATTATCTTTTTCGACAACAATAATTGACTTAGGTTTTGATTTAACAATGTATTCAGTAAGGTTTCCTGTTCCAGGTCCTATTTCTAAAATTTTATCATTTCTGGAAATGTCTCCAGTACCTACAATTTTTCTTAAAATATTTTTATCAATAAGAAAATTTTGTCCTAAGCTTTTCTTAGCTTTAAACTGCATATTTTTTTAAGAATCTAATTGACTCGACTAGACTGCTTGGATCTGACTTGTTTTTACCTAACATACTAACATTTGGACCATGATCTGGTGAAATTCTTATAAATGGTAACCCTAAAGTAATATTTATAGCTTTAAATCCATACAGAGTTTTCATTGGTCCAAGCACTTGGTCATGATACATGCCAAAAATTACATCAAAATTTTTAGTATTTTCTTTTAAAAAAATAGTATCAGATGAATATGGACCTTTAATATCTATTTTATTTTTTTTTAAATATTTAATTGCTGGAATAATTTCATCTTTTTCCTTATTTTTTTTTTCAAAACTTTCACAATGAGGATTTAGGCCTGTTATAGCAATTTTAGGCTTTTTTTTTAAAATAGTTCGAAAAAAAGTATCAATTTTTAATATTTTACTAATAATTTTTTTTTTTTTTATATTTTTAGGAACTTCAGAAATTGGAATATGCGTAGTTAGAGGGCTCACACTTAATTTATTGTTAAAAATTAACATTACGGGATCTTTTGTACCTGTCTTTTTCGCTAAAAATTCCGTGATACCTTTATATTGTCCTTTTAAAAAAGTCTTTTTTGATATTGGCCCATTAATCAAACCTAAACAATTTTCATTTTTTATAATTTCTAAAGCTTTATTAAAAGATAATTCAATAAATTTATTTGAATTACTAGTAATTTTTTTTTTTGAGAAAGAAAATTTATTATAACTAAAATTAATAAAATTTATTTTTCCTGTTTTGAAATTTGATAAATTTTTATTTAATTCATTTAATTGAATATTGTAACCAAATTTTTTAATATTTTGATTTAGTATATTTTTTGATGAGATTAAAATAATCGGATACTGTATTTTTTTAATAGCCTTAAATAAAATTTCTATAAATACGCTTTGTGGCTCTCCACCAACGACAATTATCGGACTAAAATTCATTTATTACAGCTTTATTATAAACTCTCTTGTAATGGAGGGTTGAATACATAGTTAGTTGTCTATTCTTTTCAAAATTTAAAGCCTTTTTAAATTGCTCTTCCTCATTAATTTCCATTAATTGATTTTTCTTATCATTTAATTTAATTAAAATAAAACCTCCGGGGACTGTAATTGGATTAGTAAATTCACCAAGTTCAATTTTATTAATTTGGTCAGATATTTTATTTGAAAGTTGGGATTTATAAACCCATCCTATCTTGCCTCCACTTTTTTTACTTTCAGAAACACTATAAATTTTTGCTGTTTCTTCAAACCCAATATTTTTTATGCTATCTTTTATTTTTTCAAATTTAATATCAAAATCTTCATTTTCATTTAAAGTGAATATTATTTCGGATAATAACAAATTTTCTACATAATTTTTTTTGCTTAGATTTTTAATTTTATTTCTTATCTTATCCTCATCAACTAAAACAGCATTATTATATTTTTGAACAATGTAATCATTCCATGCTACTTCTATAGCTATTTTTTTTTCTACAACATCTAAATTAATATTATATTTTGTTAAATATTTTTTAAATTCTTCCAAATTAGATATACCTATTTCAGAATATAAATCTTTTATTATTTTATTAATAATATTATTATTCACTTCTATCTCATATAACCTTTCAATCTCCAGTTTTTTAACTTTCTCATTGATTGCAGAGTCTATTGCATATCGATTAATATTTTCATCCGGTAGATTTCTTAAATTTGGATTTAATGCTAGCAGATAGTTTTTTTCATTTTTTATATCGATATTTGTAATTATTTTATTATTTACCTTAGCTTTTATAAACACTTGCGAGCCAGCTAATTTGAAGTTAAACGATAAAAAAAAAATAGTTGTAAATATTAAAAACTTTTTCATTTTCTTTTACTAGGAGAGTTTATAGATGAGAAAGGCATAATTGAAATAGTAAAGAAAATCTCCTCATTTGGTTTTAAATCCTTATCTGAGTAATAATCTTTGTTATATTGAATAGATGCTGTTAGACAATCATTCTTATATTCGTAAATTAAATTATAATATTCTGTTAAATCTGTTTTTTTGTTTCTACGTGTTCTATATTTTAATGAATTTGAATTATTTAATAATAGTTTAACTTCGTTAGAATAATGATTTTCGTTTCCAATTTCATCATCTTCTTGTAAAAATTCGAAACTTGTAACAAATTTATTAATTGTTAAATCAGCCTTAATTAAATTATAATTTGTTGAATTTAAATCATTATCAACAGAAAAATTATAATCAAAGTTAAAATTACTATTAGGTTTAAAATTTAATGAACCAATTATATCAGAGGTTTTATTGTTTATAGTTGAACTTCTAGGGAGTTTTTCCTCATTTTTATCTCTTATTACTGAAGCTAATCCGGTAGTTAAAATACTGTTGTTTTGTTTATCTGTTATTTTAAATTCTCCACCTAAAGTTAATGATTGACCTCCCTCAAGGCTATCATTTAATCCCAATCTATTATGAGTAAACACATTTTTAAAATCAATCTTTCTATCAAGATTTTTTAAATTTTTGTTTTTATTTGGGCTATACATAAATGATGCTTTGCCTGATAAAAAATTATCTAATTTGTTACCCTCTTTTTTCATTGGATATGATATGTTGTATAAAATCGAGCCAAAATTTTGAGATCTAAAATTATTAGTATATTCCTCAGAATTATCACTATCTGATGTAATATTTTTAAATAAAAAATTAAATTTATTTACAAATCCATTTGAATATATTTTAGGCGCAGATGTATATCTCAAGTCATTTATTAAAACTTTTTCAAATATATTAGTATCATAATTTTTATGGTATCCGTTAGACACTAAATTAAGATTATTATTAAAATTTTTTGAAATCTCAAAACTAGGAAGTAAATATTGATATTTATCACTAGATTGTTCTTTTGTTAGATCTTCGTAAGCCTCCATTTTTGCCTCAAGATATAAATCTTCATTGTTACCCCTAAAAGTTAAGAATGAATTTAATAATGAATTATTATTCGTAATTTCAGAATTTATTTTATGTGATTTTAAGTAGCTATCATTTGAAGTAGTCTCAATGTTAACTTCTAACTCACTACTTTCAAAAAAAGAAAGTTTAAGTTTAGCTAATGTATTTGAAAAAAAATGAGATTTTGAATTTTTGCTTTCTTTTTTAATACTTAAATCTGTAATATGAGAAGAATTTTTGTTTTCTTGTCTATATTCATTTTGAAATAATCCCTCATTTTCACTATAAATTTTTGGCGTGAATGTAATATCTTTGCTATCTGAAATTACTTTAAAATATGGAATAGACAAGGAATCACCCAACGAGCTTGAACTTTCAAATCTTGGCATTAAAAAACCTGATTGTCTTTTTACTGTAGGGTCTGGATGAAAAAATCTAGGAAAATAAATTATAGGCTTGTCATATATCTCTAACCAAGCATTTTTATAATAAATAGTTTTTTTTGTTTTATTATGTTTTATTTCTTGAGCCTTAAATTGCCAAGGGGGACATTCATCTTTATTTTTTTTGCATGTAGTAAATACACCTTTTTTTATTACAGATATATTATTATCACTGTATAAATAGTTACCTCTCAATCTAGGATCATTTTCCATATTTCCAAAACTACTTTTAAAAAAGTCTACTTTTACATCATCACCGATTATTTCATTATTTTTAAAATCAACTATTGCATTTTGAAAAAAATATTTATTACTAATGTTGTCAGTCATATTTACGGTATCTATTTTCAATAGCTTTTGACTTAATAAAAACTGGGATTTTTCAGACGAAATTTTATTACCGTAATAATCTTTAAAAGTAGAAAAATTATCAATAATAATTTGTTTTTTAATTTTATCATAAATAATCTTCTCAGTTTCAAGTAATAATTTTTTTTCTAAATTAATTTTTACATTTTTTTTTAAAATTATTTTTTCATCGTTTCTAAAATATATTAACTCATCACTGAAAATATCTATATTTTCCTCTAAATTTTCAACACGTATATTTCCTTTAGCGTTAATGATTTGTTTAAGCTTATCGTAATCCATTTCATCAGCATAAATTGTCTCTTTTTTATTAAAAATTTTTATATTTTTTTTTGCAATAATTTTTTGATCTTTATCAATAAGCTCTATAGAATTTGCTTCAAAATTTACTTCTTGACTAATTGCGTTTGTTGTAAAAAAGAAATTTATTAAAAATATAAATATTAATTTTTTTGTTTTATTTTTCATTTATTCTTATTAAGCTTATACTAGAAATTAATATAATAATAACTAATGGTATCCATATTGAAATTGCTATTGGTATTTGCTCATTTTTACCCAGTTCTTCAAAGAAAAAACTTAAATAATAAATTATGACAGAAATTAGAATCCCAAAAATAAGATGAAAGATCTTTGATTTGTTGTGCTTTATATGTATCATAATTGTAGATGCTAGCACTGTCATAATAGTTAAATAAATAGGAAATGATATTAATTTTTGAATTGCAGAATTTACCTCAGTTGATGAGTAATTTATACTTTCGTATTTCTTTCTTAAATCGTTTAATTCAAATATATTTAGAGATGATAAATTTGAGAAAAGTGAATTCACATCTTTATAACTAAGATTAGTTTCTAAAACATAATTTTGAACATTTTCTACCTGACCTTTAAAATTTGAAATTTGTGCATTTTTTAATATCCAGGATTTATTTTCAATTAATATTTCTTTTGAAATAATATTATTTTTAAAATTAAAATTTTCGTCGAATTGTATAATATCAACATCAAACAATATTTTATTCTTAAATCTGTTTGCATTTATAATATTTATATTTTCAGTAACTTCATCTTTAATCCAAATTCCATTCTCAGTTATTACGGCAAGATATTTATTATCTTTAGCATAAGAATTTTTGAGATTAAGATAAGAAAATTTAAGACTAGATGAGAAATTATAATAAATTGTTATTATGATTATTCCGATTAAGAAACTTAAAGATGATAAAATTTTAATTATCTTCAAATTATCTAACCCAAAATTTTTTAGTACAATAATTTCGTTCTGATCCATTAATTTAATAAATGCAAATTGTGCAGTTATTAGAAATATAAATGGAAAAATATCAAAAAGAACTGATGGTATATTTAAAAATGTTAAAAATATAGGAAGTGTAATTGATACCTCTAAATCTTTAAAAAAATTAATTTCTTCAAAAATATTTAATATAAACGCTAATGATAAAAAAACTATGAATGTTTTTAACAATGTGGAAGTAAATACTTTACTTATGTATATTTGGTATGTCTTAAATATCATGTAGTTTTCAAATTAAGCTTTTTAACAAAAAATGTATATAATGAAAAAAATAATATAAACGGAATTGTAAATATGAGAAAACTTTCAAAAATACTTGAGGAATAAAATTTTGTAGTAATCTCTGAAACTGAAATAATAATTACACCTAATATAAAAATTTTAAATTTATAACTAGAAAAGTTCTGTGAATTTTTTGATTTAATTAATAAAAAACCACCAATTAAGGAAAGTAAAGGTATATAGAATGGTTTGAAAATTCTAGTAAATAATTCTTGTGATATTTTATTTTTTAGTGGTTCTGTATTTTCACAAACAAATTGAAAATTGTCTTTACCTACACTTATTGTTTTATCATTGTTAAATAAACATTTGTATAAGTCTTTTGAATTTACTTCTTGGATTTTTGGAAATTTAGTTGTTTTAGATGTATACTTAGATAAATTTATTTGTGTTTCGTTAAAATCAAAAGAATTAGTTTTTCCATCGATAATATTTAATATTTTACCATTTACTAGAGTTAAAAAATTATTATCTTTTGACTCTGAAAAATATCCTTTTTTTGCGTAAATAATTTTAGATTTTGTTTTAGAGAAAGAGTCTTTAATAATTATGTTCTCTAATGTATTTTCATATTTTTTATCTGCATAGATTGTAAGCTTTTCAACAGTGTCTATAAATTTCTTAGGCTTTACTAAAAGTGGTAGATAATCGATATTAGACTCTCGAATAAAAGACCTTGCCTTATCTTGTGCCGTTGGGACTATGTGTAAACTGAAAAGTAAATTTAATACTAAAAAAAATAAAGAATAATTAATTATCACACTTAAAAAAGTTAATTTATTTATTCCATTTGTCCAAAATATTAATGTTTGATTTTGTTCTTCATATTTAATTAAAGTAAAAAAAATTGAGAAAAAAAACATAAAAGGTAATAGCTTATTGAAAATTTTCGGTAAACTATAGATTGTATATAAAAAATAAATTTTAAAACTGTGTCCGTCTTCTGTTACAAATTCTAGATAGTTTACAGCTTGTATTACCCAAACAATTAATGTCACAGCGAAGCTTGATAATATAAAAAACTCTAAAGATTCTCTCAAAAAATTTTTAAAAATTATTTTTTTCATTGAAATTTTTCAAAATAATCATATACAC
>MDTC01182554.1_pt1 | contig 12472 bp, 12 predicted proteins | sample 811181 | NCBI WGS metagenome assembly MDTC01 (sample SAMN05326644, study PRJNA326480) | marine metagenome | isolation source: seawater | place: Pacific Ocean: North | collected 2011 | reverse complement strand
ATTTGCTAAATAATGGGGCTGTTCATACATCTTCATCTAATACAAAATCAAAAAATGTATCGAAAAATATTAAAAAAACATCTAAGACTGTTTATAATTTCCCTTTAGAAGGTTATAAATTGAAATTTTATAAAAAAGGTATTTTAATGACCTTGAATACAAATCATAATATGCCAAAAAATTATAAATATTTTCATGGAGGATACTGGAATGATACTTTAAATGGATGGATTTTTAAAAAAAGTTATAAAGATGCATTAGAATCTCGTGGAGCTTCTTTTTAATTATAAAAAAAATAATTTCTTATATTAAGAATGAGTAATAATATTTTTTTATCAAAAGAATTAGAAAAAAAAGCTAATAGAATATACGAATGTCAAAGAAATACAGTTCAAAGTGAATATAATAATGTTAAAAGAATAATTGCAATAGGAGATATTCATGGAGATTTAGATGTTTTAAAAAAATGTTTAATTAAAGCTAAATTAATTGATCGTAATAATTGCAATTGGATAGGAGGTGATACTTTTGTAGTTCAAGTAGGTGATATATTAGATGGTGGGGGGAGAGGGTATAAGAATAATGTCAACCCGATGGGAGAGTTTAAAATATTTGATTTATTGAATAAATTAGACAGACAGGCAGTTTTGAAAGGAGGAAGAGTATTTTATTTAATAGGAAATCATGAAATAATGAATTTTATGGGAAATTTCAATTATGTCCATGAGAATCAATTAATAAATTCTGTTCTTAGAAAACGTTTATTTAGAAGGGGTGGTTATATGGCTAGATTATTAGCTTGTCATGCGTATGCTGTTCTTAAAATTAACAATTGGTATTTCTGTCATGCAGGTCTCACATTTGACCATTTACAAAATGGTTTTAATATAGATAAATTAAATATTCTTACTAAACAGGTATTAAGAGGTGAAAAAAATCCTGAACAAATAACAGAATATGAAAAAAGTCTTCTTTTTTCAAGCAATGGTTTATTTTGGAATAGAAAATATAGTGATAATAAAAGATGTTCAATATTAAAAAAAACACTGGAGGTTTTAGGATCAAAAAATGGTGGAATGATTGTTGGTCATACAATTATGAATCGAAATATAACTAGTTTTTGCGATGATAGATTAATTTTCACTGATATAGGAATGTCTTCTGCTTTCGGGGGAAATAATTGTGAAATTTTAGAAATTATAAAAAATGGGAAACCCAGAGTTATAACAAAAATTTAATTATTAATTCATTGAATAATTATATTTTTTTTAACAAAAAGAAAAAGACAAAACACCTACTGCAATAATTCCCAAAACTAAACCTAAATGGTAATTAAATTGCATTTTCCTATATATTTTTAACCAGCTGTTTAATTGCTTTTGTGTTTTTAAATGTCTTACTATATAATCTTCTTTTTTATGTAAAATATAGTAAAAATAGACAGTTAAAAATGTAGTGGCGCATGTAAAACTTATTAATGATATTCTATCAAAAATTTGATTTCTTAACAAATAATTAACCCCAATTATTAAAATTGAAATTAAAAATCCATAAGCATATCCTTTAAGATAGATTTTTCTTCTTTGATTAATAATATGTGAATAAATCATTTGCTGTGTTTTTGAAAGTGAATTATAGAATTCACTCATTAACGGACCCTTATCAACACGATAGCATGAAAAAAACATGGCTACAATAAAAACAATAGATATTCCAACACTAGTAGAACAAGGAAGATTCATATAATATAAATTTATATTATTATTCTTCATCAATTAAACATAGGTTTTTTTTATTTTTTCTCTTAAACTCTTTAAAAATAAATTTTTTATCAAGAAAATATTCAAAAAAATCTTCATCCACATTATTGATTACATTTACATCAGATTGATAAACACTATATCCTAATTTTTTATAAACCCTTTCTCTTCTAATATATTGGTTTGGAAAAACGGACATTTGATCAACAATATCATAGGCAATTGGAATTTTTTTATGAGATTGTCTGGTAATTCTTCCAATTGATTGTTCTATTGAAGATTTAGGAGTTGTAAAAATAATTGCATTCAAACTCGGAATATCTAATCCTTCAGAACTCATTGGGTAAGTTCCAAAAATAATATTTTTAGACTCCGATTTCTCTAATTCTTTTTGAGACATACCACCTACATAATAACCAACTGTTGTAAATTTTTCTGCTTCAGAAAAAAGCAATTTAAGATGAGCCCTTCTATCACTTAAAACCAAAACTTGATATCCATCATTAACAAGTTTTTTCATTATAGATACTATCATTAGATTTCTATTATAAGATTTTGAAATATTGGTTAGCATTTTGGAAATACATAATTTACCATAATTAGTTACTTCCTCCTTTGAATATTGACTGTCATTATCATAGTAGTTGATTACCTTTACTTTTAAGTTTTTATCTTTTTTCCTGGCTATTGAATAAACAGTTGGTCCTAAAAACATATGAAAAACTTTAGATAAACCGTCTTTTCTTTTTGGAGTGGCGGATAAACCCAAAGAATAATAGGAATTAATTTTTGGAAGAGCTCTGCTAAAAACTTCACTAGATATATGGTGGCATTCATCTATAATTGTAAAACCTATATCTTTAAAAATATTGGGGTCATATTTTTTCATTGAAATACTTTGTAACATTCCTAAAATAATATCTTTACCTTCAACATCAATTTTACTGGCTTGAATAATTCCAATTTTGGCATCAGGTAAAAATTCTTGAATTCTTTTTTTCCACTGATTTAATAAAAATTCCTTATGCACAATAACTAACGTTTTTTTAGATAATTTTGATAATAAATACAATGATATAACTGTTTTTCCTCCTCCACAACCGATACTAATAATACCACCTCTTGAATTTTTTAAAAAAGAATCTTCTTTACACGATTGTAAGAATTTATTAACAGGTTCTTTTTGAGAATCTCTTAAATCACCTTTAAATTTAATGTTAATATTTACACCTTTATCTACCTTTATTAAATCTGGTTCTCCAAATAAGTTAAATGCATAATGTTTTGGTAAATAAATTTTTTTGGGACTTTCTAAAAAAACTGGAAAAGGTTTAGGTTTTAATCCAAAATCCAGATTAACGAATGGTTTTACATTTAAATCTTTTCTAATTGTTTCTAATTCATCATTTGAAAATTTACTTTTTATTATTGCGTATCCTCTATTAGTTAATATAGTTTTTGCATTATTTTTTGTATTATTTTTTGTATTATTTTTTGTATTATTTTTAATTTTTAACATTATAAATTAATATTAAAAATAAAAAAGTCTTTAGATCTATAAAATTTTAGTTTCTAGATTATCTAAATTACAATCAATATTAAATTTTAAAATATTTTTAGACTTAATTGAAAAATCTGATGGTCTTAATACACTCCAATCTGTATTTTTTTTTAAAATCCCACATTTTGTATATATGTAACCTACTAAAGCCGCACACCAAAACCGATCCATTTTTTGTGGATTATCATCTTTTCTAAAAATAGCCTCAATCCAATCGGTTGGAATTATATCATATGGTTTTTGATACACAACTTTATGAATATCTGATAAATTTTTAATATTAAATATTTCTTTTTTACAATTAACTTTTCTTAAATAAATTGAACTTCCTGTTTCTTTGTAGGTATTATATATCTCTTCAAAAGGTGTAATTTGAACACCCAGTTTTATTTTACCATCTTGAGGATCAGGTTTCCCTTCCCAACTTGATTCCCAGACATAATAACCTTTTAAAGATGGGTGTAAAAAATCCGGATCTTTTAAAACCATGGCAATATGTGAGTATTTACTTTTTGTAAAATATTTAATTAAACCAGTAAAAACACCAAAAAATCCTCCTCCATGATAATCAAATAGTAATAAATCACCTGTATTTAAATCGAATCTACTCATATATTAATAATCAATAAATTATTTATAACTTAAAATTTATTTTTTAGATGATTTGTTAGTTTTAGTGATAATTTATCCATAATTTTCCAACTTTCAAATTCAATATCTGTTTTTTTAGGCACCCTGCATTTTAATGAACTATAAACATAATTATCTAAATTAAATTTGGAATTTAAGGCTCTATTATAAATATTAGTTCCATGTATATACCCGTCATGTATTCCACAAACATAAGACATTTGCAAACAAGATCTAATTAGTAAATTATTTCTTATTCTTGAATAAAATAAATTTTTATTTATTGATAAGAATCTAATCGATTCATTAAATAATAAATATTGATTAACTATATTTATAATTTCATTTGGTAGAATATTCATTCTCTTTTAAAATTAATTTAAAAATTAATTTTTATTTATTTCCTCAATAATATTGTCAAATTTTAATATTATTTTTTCAGGAGTAAAATTATTCATAATTCTATTATAGCAATAATCACCATCTAAAGTTAATAGATCTCTATTATAGTAATATTTGTTAAGAATTCTAACAGTATCATCTTTATTTGGAATCCCCACCTTTATAAAATATGATTCAAAATTAGTTTTTATGTCATCATATCCTTGTTGCATAGTCCATCTATTTTTATGCTCGAAAAATTTACTATTTTTATATTTTTTTATTTGATCATGTACAAAAGAGAAATTTTTACCATATTGGATCAAAATTTGAAATCTATCATATAAATTTAAATTGTTTTTAATAACTTCTGAAGCATATTCTAAATCATTAAAATTATAAGTAGCAACAACATTCTCACTTAAATACATTCCTGGATTATTTTCTAGGGTATTTTTACCCGATTCAGATATAATTACAGTAAAAATATTATGATCAATTTTTATATTTGTTTGATATTTGTGTCCATTATTATCTTTATCAAAACTAATATAACTTTTTAAAAAACACATTACTTCACCACCATTAATAATATTATTAATATTTAGTCTTCCTTCATTAATAGGTATTTCATCAACTTTTATTAGGTCATATAATTCATCAAAAATTTCTGTATAAGATGTATTATTTGGAATAATTTGTGGTATTTTACATAAAGACATTTCACAAGGAATAAGTCCCCAACCTTCACCACTACTAGTATTAATACCAACATCAGCACAATTATACAAAAGATTTAGAATATTAATATCGAATTTTTTATCTATCAGGCGAATTTTATTAATATCAATATCATATTTTTTAATTAGTTCTAATACATTCATTCCTGTAAAAGCTACATTATTACTAACTCGTAGAACAAGAATAACATCTTTTTTATTTTCACTAAATTTTTTAAAACTTTCCAAAGTAATGTCTGTCCTTTTTCGCATAATAGACATATTTAAATTCATAATAATAAATTTATCAACAAATTCTGGTCCTAATAATTGACTTCTTATTTTTTTTTTCATAGAATCAGGGATAGGTTTAAATTTATTTATTTGAACAGTATGTTCCAAAACAAATATTTTTTTATTAAATCCACTTTTAATAATTTCTTTTTTACCATACTCTGTCATAGTAATTAAATAATCACAATTTTCAATTTCTTTAAAAAATTTTTTAGGAAAATTATAACAATCAATAGGCATGTATCCAATAAAAATTCCTCCCCATTTTTTATAACATTTATCTAAACAATATAAATGTTTTCCAATAATACTATTATCATTTATAGAAATAATTATATCAGGTTTAATTTGAATACAGTTTTTCTTTAAATTTTGAAGACCAACTATTACTTCGTAATAATATTTTTTAACATTATCATTTTCATAATTATAGGTATATCCATCCATATTTTTATAGAATGGTAAAGGAAAAATTTTATTATTTGAAATTGGTAATTCTTTACAAATATATTCTTTTATTTTTCCAGGTTCTTCATAATAATTAATTGGACACAAATATATATCGTATTTTTTATTTCTTAAAAGACCTTTCAATAAACATTTTGATGCTGTTGCATAACCACTTGATTTTATATCAGTGATCCAAAATATTTTAATCATTATCTATTAATTAAAATAAGTTTTTATATTATTATTTTAATCAATTTTAAAAATTTTAATTAATAATAAACCATTTATAAAATTTATTTTTAATAGGTTAATCTTTAATTATTTATCTTCTTCTTTTTCTACTTTTTTGACTTCTTTTTCTGCTTTTATTTAAACTTCTTTTACTTTTTTTCAGCATTCCACCATATTGATTGTAATCTTTTATTGCTTTTTTGTTTAATTTTTGTAATTCTTTTAAAGTTTGGCTAAAAGATTTTGACCCACCCGTTTTTTCCCCTTTTTCCCCTAATTCTATTTCTTCTATACTTGGTGTATTTTCAGATGCGTTTTTATTCCAATCCATTAAGTCTTTTATTTTTTTACTAGTAGCATTTAAAGCTTTATTGACAAATTTATGACTTTTATCTTTAAACATATTATAATTACTTTTCCAATTAGTATGTTTAGCTCCATAAACCAACTTGTGTAATTGTAAATTTGCTTCACCAATATATAATTTTATTTTGTTTAGAATGGTCATTTTTCTATATGATCGTATTAATTCACTTAGATTCAATTGAAGCATAAAATTTGAAGATTTATCAATTTCTGTTCCAACTCTCTTAATGATTTCATCATACATACCTAAATCAAATCCATCATCCGATGATGCATTTTTAGAACCAGATGATGACGATGATTCTGCTTTTTTAAGTGCTACAATAACATCTGACATTAACTTACCAGACTTTTCTTTAATATTTTCATTAATTTTCTTGCATAATCCTTCTATTTCATCAACAACTGTCATAACTACGTCTTTTTTATCCTTTGGCATTTGTCTTATTTGGACATCGACAGGGGTTCCTGACTTACTAGCGTTGGTCCCACCACCCCCGTATTGATATTTTTTTAAATCAAAATAAAATCTAAGTTTATTCATTCTTTCAGCATGATAAGCTCCTTTATAACCACCTCCTTTAATATCTTTTTTTTCCTCATCTTTTTCTTCCTCATCTTTTTGATCATCTTTTTTATCATTTGATCCATAAGAAAAAGGATTTGCATACGAAATGATATTCATAAAACTATCAGCAACTTTTTTTCCAAGACCTGGTGTGTTTGTAACTGCTGCTTCACTTGTAATTTCTTTTATCTCCTTTTCTTGTAATTTTTTAATTTCATTTTCATCTTTGCTTCCAGCTGCTTCAACGTTTTCAGGAGTAGCTTTTGTTCCACTAAAGGTAAAAAAATTGGAAATACGATCCTTTACAGATGCAATAATGCCTTTACCCTTATTTTTTAGTTCATTGGTTGCATTTGAAGAAGATGAAGCACCTTCAACCTTTTCGAAATCTTCTATAGCTTGTTTTTGAAGAAGAACAATTTCTTTCGCAAGATCCTCTATTTCTTTTTGTTTTTTGATTACTGTATCTCTGGTAGAATCCATTTTTGTTTTAGCAGATGAAAAAGACGGACTGCTTGTATCTCCATTAGTCTTTTTTAATTCAACCTCAGCCTTAGCAAATTCTATAATTGCCTTATTTCTTTCTTCTCTTGCTTTGTTTTGTAGTTCCAACTTCTTATTAATTTCATCTCGTTTTCTTTCTAAGGATTCAACATGGTCCCTTATTGCATCTTTCTCCTTTTGTGCTGCTTCTGTTATTCCAGTCTGCGTTTTATCATGTTCTTGTGCTACTTCTTTGGCTTGTTTTTCAAGAGCATCTATGGCGTCAGTATTTTTAACTTTAACAGTTTCAAGATCTAGCTTAGAACGTTCCTCTTTAGCATTTTTAATTTCAAGATCTTTTGCGTTCATTAGGTCTTCAAATTTTTTTTTATCTTCAGATTCATCCATTTTTGTTTGTAAATCTTTTTTTTCCTTATTTAATTTTTTAATTATATCATTTTGATCTTTTTTCATTTTATTAATTTCGTCAATTTTAGCGGATTTTATCTGTGTTTCATAACTTTGAGCATCAAAGTCTGCATCTGATTGATCATACCTAATCTTTTGCTCGGCTGCTGATTCTACCTTTTTCTGTGCCTTTTCTATTTGATATTCTTTTGAAAGTTTATCCAGTAAATTATTAATTTTTTGAACCTTCGATTCTATTTCTAAATCCCCCTTTTCATTATCATTACTTGTGCAGTCATAAATCTCTGTTACTAATGTAGCAATATATGAATCAAATTGGGAATGTTTAATCTTTAATTTTCCTGTTTCATCTGTCGCTCCATATTCATCCTTATCCTTTTTAATAGTTTTGTTATATCCTATAAATTTGCTGAAACTTTTAAATAAACCTTTATCTTTTTTTTTAAGTTTAGCTACAATATCATTACGAATATTGTGCCCAGAACTATCACTTTTATTACCTGAAATTGTTTTTCTCATACACATTTCTAATTTGGACATTCGTGATAAAGTGCTTTTTAATTCACTTTTTTGTTTTTCAAATTTATCTTCTAAATGTTGTGCTTTTTTATCTGCTTTTTTAAACAAATTAGTAAATCCGTGTATCATTTTTGATAAAGTTGCTTTTAAACCACTTCTCATATCCGATAATTTTTGACCCAATTTACCTTTAAAATGTTTGGCATCAGCACTAATTTTTTTAAAAATACCACCTTTTGTTTTCATGTCTTCATAGTTTCTTGTCGCCCAAGTTTTAATATTTTTAGGTGAATTTCTAATTCCCCTGAATAAATTTCCTGCAAAACTAGGGAGATAAATCTTACCATTATCTCGAATTACTCTATTTAGTGCTACTTCATCACCTTCATGGGCAGCGAAATATTGTGCTACTTGTTCATCAGAAGCTTTTTTATATCCTGGGTGTTTAAACATATCTGAAAAATTACCTCCTTTTTTATTGTACTTTTTAGAACTTCTTCTTTTAATTTTTCTTAAACTTTTTTTTTTAGAATTTCTATTTCTTCTTTTTAATGAATTTCTTGGCATTATATAATATAATAAGATTAATTTATTAATAAAAAATATTCAAAAAAAAAATATATTTTATTAATTGTTTGCTTTTTAATTAATTTTATTTAAATATTTGTTTAAAATTATTTTACCTTTTTTTCCAAAAACACTAACTTTTCTTCCTGTTTTTGGATTAATTATTTTATTATAAATATTAGCAGCACCTTTTTGTAAATAAAGAGGTTTTTGATATGTATTTTTATTATTAACAAATTTTGCTGGTAATGGATCCTGAACTTTTACTAATTGTGGTAATCCTCCTACTCTTTTTCCTGCCAAATTAAAATAGTAACCTCCACCGGCTTGTTTTCCTACAAAATATCTAGACTCAAATGCATGTTCAGATTGTGATAATTTATTAACTTTAATTAAATCGGAAACATTAACCTTAGAATTACATAAACTACCACCTTTCATTTTTTTTTGACTCTTTTTCTTCTTTTTTACTTTACTATTTCTTCTACTTTTTCTTCTAATATTTCTTCTACTATTTCTTTTTTTACTATACTTTCTTTTTATCATTTATAATATACATGGATTTTATTAAAAAACAATTAATAAAAACTTAAAGATTTGAATAATAATATGAATTATAGATGAAGTCCGAAGAAGCAATATTATTATTAGTGAGATTAGTTAATGCAGCACAAAAAAGAGGAGCATATAATGTTGAAGAATCATACTTGGCATTTAACGCCATGGAATCTTTAAGTAATAATGAAAGTTTGAAAAAACTTAAACAACTTGTAGCTGATCTTGATTTAGGTAAAGTTACTCTTATGACACAAGTTAATCAAGAAGAAGAAAAGAAAAAATTAGAAACAGTTAAAGAAGAATCTGAAGTTGCTACAGAAGAAAAATAAAATAAAATAAAATAAAATTTATTTTAATTTATTCTATATATTTTTGTATTTTTTCTAAAATATCTATTTTATTGAAATTTGATAAAATCTTATTAACTTTAAATTTTTTAAAAAGTTTATCATATGTGCATTCTACAATTAAACTTGATTTAAATTTAATTTTATGGTTAATATTTGATCTTTTTTCAATAGTATTTATTCTTGCAATCGATACTAAATTATCATTTTTATCATAAAGATTAAATATACCATAATTATTACTTTTCTTTAGTATAAGTATAAATTTTTGATTGAATTTTAATTCTAAAATTTTCAGATTTTCATAAGTATTATTTAAAAATTTATTATCATTATATTGGTTAATAATCTGTTTTTTTCTGTTGGTTAAATCTGTTGTGGTATTTTCTAAATTTTTAAATTTAAATTTATTAAAATTATTATTATTTATTCTAATTAAATAAAATTGTAAGGGATAATTTTGGATATTATAAAAATTAATTTTAATAATTTTTCTTTTATAATTTAAAATCTTATTTTCAATTTGAGAAGGATTAAAAAATTCTTTTACTCTTAGTTTAAATGGCTCTAAACCTATCTCAAAATATGCATCTAACAATTCATAACATTTTTTTAAACTAAAAATTATTTTTTTAACCTCTTTATTTTTGTGTATAATACATCTTTCTAAATAGAAAAACCATTTATCTTTAATTCTAACCATTTCTCCTGTAAAAACTGAGTTATTAAATAATAATTTATCCTTAATAATTAAAGGAATTGAAATAATTCTTGGAAATTCATGATTGGATAATTCATTTTCTATTAAAAATGAATAATTTATATTTTTATATTTGTTTAGGAATAATAAATATTTTTTTCCTACACCTTCAAAACAAGATATGGTTTTATCAGATAAAATTTTTTTTTCAATTTTTGAATTATAAATTTTATAATATAAATTAAGGGGATTTATATCATAATTAGATGATAATCTATTTAATATATTAAATTTATTTCTAGAATTTCTTAAAAGATATCCATTAGATTCACAAAAATTAATTTTTATTGAAAACATAATATTATTTATTTTCATTAATTCTTTAAAATAAAATCAATTTTATATTATTTAAAGATAAATCAGTATTTATTCTTAATGAATAATAAAAATATATTTTATAGTGAAAATGATCTTAAAAAAATGAAGTTGGTAAAACAAGAAGTAATTAAGGAAATGAAATTTAATGAATATATTTCTTTAAAAATAAGCCAAGATCCTGAAAATAAAAAAAAATACACTGATTTTTCAAAAGAAATTCTAGAGGAATATCCATCAATTAAATCAATTCAGGAAACCACTTATTTTTACAAAAATAAAGATGGAAAAATAATTAAGGAAATTAAAAAAACAATGAAATCAAAGATATCTAAAAAAAGTGTAAAAAAACATATAAATCCATTTGGAGATGCTCTGAAAAATAATGATGATATTGTTACAACCTTATCACCAACTGATGTATTTATTGAACCAGTTAAAAAATATTCAAAACATACAATTCCTGTACCTGAACCTGTTCTTAAAAAAGATTTATTTGGTAAAAAAATTAACAAGGGAAGTAAATTTAAAATTTTTTCTATTAATGATTCATTAAAAAATAAATTTAAAGATGAGAATAAAAAATCTGGTGGATATAAACCACCGGGTTTTAATAATGAAAAAAATACTATTGTTTTAAAAAATTTACCTGAAATTTATGTTAATAAAGATTTTGAATATGATATTAAAAATCAATTTTCTGAATTTGGAACAATTTTAAAAATAAAAATATTAAGTAATAGAAATAATAAAATTTGTAAAGGAATTGGTTTTATAGATTTTGTAAAAAAAGAATCTGTTTCAAAAGTTTTAGAATCAAAAATAAAATTTAAATTATGTAACCAGATAATAATGGTCGAAAAAAAAAAAATTAAATAGTTGAATATGGTGTATCAAAATCGTCAAATGCTGCTACATTAAAACTACTTCTTTCATCATTTAATTTTTTTACATCTCCCATAAGGTCTCTTTTTTGAAAATCAATATCTGTAGTAGGAACGGGTTCAAAATTATATTTATCATTATCATGAGTTGTAAAATATTGATCTAAATTACTTTTTTCAATATTATTATTTTTTTTGGGAATAGGAGTGATTATTTCTTTATATGTATCATTTCTATCTTTTTCTTCAATTTTTAAATACTTCATAAAATCATTTTTAGCCATATTATTTTTCATATTATTTATTTCATTTTCATTAAGAATCATTTCATAATCATTTTTAACTGATTTTTCCAATTCATTAATATATTTACTTGAATCAGTCATATTTTCTAAATTATTTTTAACTTCGTTTTCGTTTTCGTTTTCTTTATTTTCATATTCATTTTCATCAGAATTATTTGAATAATCATATTGATTGGGAATCTCATAATTATTATTTTTTCTAACATTAAAATGTAAAAATATAATTAGAGCTAAATAAGAAAGTGTAATAATATAAAAATCAATATCCATTTTATAATATATCTATAAATAAAATTTAAGAAAAAAAATTTATATTTTTATTTTAAAAAAATTTATATTTTTATT
>MDTC01155114.1_pt1 | contig 12472 bp, 12 predicted proteins | sample 811181 | NCBI WGS metagenome assembly MDTC01 (sample SAMN05326644, study PRJNA326480) | marine metagenome | isolation source: seawater | place: Pacific Ocean: North | collected 2011 | reverse complement strand
ATGCTCAATTGGTTTTGTTGAAAATCTGGGGCTAATTTATTGGATTGGTTGTACAATATTGTTTGGATTATTTATTAAGGAGCATTTTTTGATTCTAAAAATAGATAAAAATAATATAAATAAAGCTTTTTTTAATATGAATGCACAAATATCTATTGTGCTTCTTTTAATGTTCGCTTTAAGCACATTAGTACAATGAATAAGTATATTCTAGGTATTTCTGGTGGAAGTGGCGCATTGTATAGCCTAGCTGTTTTAAAAGGCATTTGTGGCTCAGGAAATATATGCTATTTAACCACATCTGGGCCGGGCAGAAGAGTGCTATCCTTAGAAACAGGGATAAATCTTACTGGTAAATCTCCTGAAGACAACAAAATTCTTCAAGATAATTTAGGAATTAATGCTGATAAATTAGAAGTTGTTGATGAAAATGATGTTGGCGCCAACATTGCTAGCGGCTCATTTAGGACTAAGGGGATGGCTATTGTTCCTTGCTCTACTGGAACTCTAGGAAGTATAGCTAATGGAATTTCTAGAGGTTTAATAGAAAGGGCAGCAGATGTATGTCTTAAAGAAAGAAGAAGGTTAATAGTAGTCCCAAGGGAAACTCCTTACAGTTTAATTCACCTTGATAATATGACTAAATTAACAAAAGCAGGAGCGATAGTTCTGCCAGCTTCGCCTGGTTTTTATAATCTGCCAAAAAGTATTGATGACTTAGTGAATATGGTTTCCTCGAGAGTATTAGAAAAGCTTGGAATAGCTTCATCGACATTAAAAGAATGGGAAGGGACTTAGTTGGTTTCAGATTTCAGGACTTTTGTTGAAAAACTTGAGGAAGAAGGTGAGCTGCATAGAATTTCAGAAGAAGTTGATCCAAACTTAGAAATTACTGAAATTGCAATCAAAGCTCAACTAGAAAATAAACCTGCAATTTTATTCGAAAATGTAAAAGGTTCTAAGTTTCCTCTAGCAATAAATACATTTGCTAGCGAAAAAAGGATTAATATCGCATTGGGGCAGGACCCTGAAGAAATTGGAACAGAGCTTTTTAATTTTATTGAAGCAATGAGGCCACCAAATTTAAAAAAAATTTTTGAGCAAAGAAAAACAATAAAAAGGTTTCTTGCGTTTCCTCCAAAAAAAAATAATAAAAGGCTCCCTAATTTAATTTCAAAAAATGGACTTGAGGACTTGCCTATATTGAAATGCTGGCCAGAAGACGGGGGGCAATTTATTACTCTTCCTTTAGTTCAAACTTTAGATCCTATAAGCAAGACCCCAAATTTAGGAATGTACAGAATGCATGTTTACGATAATTTCTCTACTGGCATGCATATGCAGATTGGCAAAGGCGGAGGTTACCACTATAAGGAAGCAGAGAAACTTGGAAAAGACCTGCCTTTAGCTGTGACCCTTGGCGGCGATCCTGTTCTTACAATAGCGTCAATAATGGCTCTTCCAGAAGGGATTGGGGAGTTAGAATTTGCAGGGTTAGTAAGAGGAAGAAGAACAAGACTTTCAAAATCAAAAACAATAGATATGCACACTCCATCATCTGGGGAATTTCTAATTGAAGGCCACTTAAAGCCTAAAGAAAGGAGGCTTGAGGGTCCTTTTGGAGATCATTTTGGTCATTATTCTGAAGCAGATGATTATCCTGTTTTTCATATAAATAATGTCTTTTATAGAGAAAACGCAATTTATCCAGCTACGGTTGTGGGGAAGCCTCCTCAAGAAGATAAGTATCTTGGAGATTGCACTCAAAATATTCTTAAGCCTCTAATTAAGGTTATTCATCCAGAAGTGCATGATCTTTGGGCTTATTTTGAAGCCGGTTTCCACAGCTTCCTTGTAGTCTCTACTGAAAACAGATACGCACGAGAAGCTTTTAAAACTGGATTATCAATACTAGGGCTTGGACAGCTTTCACTTACTAAAGTAATGATTCTAGTTGATAAACACATAGATGTTAAAAACAAAGGTAAAGTTTTGGAAGAAATTAGAAAAAATTTTGATCCCGCAGACTCACTTATGCTAATTTCCCAGGCCCCATCGGACACACTAGATTTCACATCAAAAAAAACTCACTACGGCAACAAACTTGTTATTAACGCGACATCAAAAAAAATTAAAAAACAAAATTTACCTGCAGTCCTTCCAAAAGATTTATCAGCTGTGGATTCCAGAATTGAAGACTGGAGATTAATTAAGAATACTCTTCTAGTTGTTAAAGTAAAAAGTAATGGGGCAGAAGTCATAAAAAAACTATTAGAAAGCCCGCTAGTATCTAATATAAAAATTATAGCAGCAGTATCAACTGATATAGACGTTAATAATGATGTAGAAATAATGTGGGGCATATTCACGAGATTTGACCCCGGAGATGACATTTATTTTAATAAGCAGTATTTTGTAGGTGCTATTCCAAAATATGAAGGTATCTTAGGTATAGATGCAACATGGAAAGGTGGTTACCAGAAACCTCTAGAAATGGATGATAAAATAGTAAAAAAGGTAGAAGAAAAATGGGAAGCCTATTGGAAATAGAAAATATTATTTCATCTGATAAAAAATTAAATAAGATTGCAGAAAAAATACTTAACAAGCAGAGGTTAAGTTTTGAAGATGGGGTAGATCTGTTTGAAACAGAAGATATTCATACTTTAGGTAAACTTGCAGACATTAAAAAGAAGGAGGTCTCGGGTGATAGGGTTTTCTTTGTTTTGAACAGACATGTAAACCCTACTAATATATGTGTTTTGAGTTGTAGTTTTTGTGATTTTGCCAAAAAGAAAGATGATGATGATGCTTATGAAATGACTGTAGAAGAAATTCTAAACAGCATTGATGATGAAATGCATGAAGTTCACATGGTTGGAGGACATCATCCAACTTGGAAATTTGAATACTATGAAGAAATAGTTAGGTCTATAAGAGATAAGCATCCTAATTTACACATAAAAGGCTTTACTGCTGCCGAGATTGATTATTTTCACAGAAGATGGAAAATTGACCCTGAGGAATCGCTCGCACGGCTAAAAGAAGCAGGATTAACATCAATGCCTGGTGGAGGTGCAGAAGTTTTTTCCCCAAGAGTGCACAAAATGTTATTGCCAGGCAAATCCAAAGCCTCTAGGTGGCAAGAAATTCATAAAATAGCTCATATGCAAGGGATAAAATCGAACTGCACTATGCTATATGGGCACATAGAAACAATTGAGGAAAGAGTTGATCATTTTATTCAGCTTAGAGACCTGCAAGATGAGACAAATGGATTTTTGGCATTCATACCCCTTCAGTATCAAACAGGGACCACTCAACTAACAGATAATCCGGCTACTCCAATAGATGACCTTAAAATGATTGCTTTAGCTAGGTTAATGCTAGACAATATTAATCATATCAAATCCTATTGGGTAACTATTGGCGAAGAGACTGCTTCAATAGGGCTTAATTTTGGTGCAGATGATTTAGATGGCACAATAGTTAAAGAAAATATTATGCATGCAGCAAAAGCAACCTCACCAGGTGGATTAGCACGAGAAAAAATGATTTATCTGATCAAAGAAGCAAAAAAAATTCCTGTTGAAAGAGATGCTTTATATAATAATATAAAAATTTACGATGATTAATATTGGCAAAATGCCATATTTAAATTCTGAAATCTTTTACCTCAAAAAAGACGCTGAGCTAAAATATATAACATTAACTCCCAGAGAAATGGGAAAGTCTATTAATATGGGCCATATAGATGCAGGGCCTATTTCATTAGTAGACTTCATGAAATCTGATTCATTGAAACCGCTAAAGAATTATTGCGTTTCAACTAAAAAATATGCAAATAGCGTATACATTTTTTCTAAAAATAAAATTAGCGAAATAAAAAATATTTATGTGACTAATGAAACATCTACTTCAGTAATGCTTATGAAAGTATTAAATCAGTTTTATTGGAAAAATGATGATCTTAAAATTTCTAATGTTATTAATACCTCTGACTCTCAATTATTAATTGGAGACAAAGCTTTAAAATTAAATTTTTCAAAAAATGATTTTAAATATGTTATTGATCTAGGTTATGAGTGGTATAAATTTACTTCCTTGCCATTTGTATTTGCAATATGGGCACATAATAATTTAAGTAAAAATATGATTAATATTCTTGAAAATTGTATAAATTTTGGTCTCAATAATTATGAAAAGTCTCTAAAAACAATAATTGCCAAAAAGAAAGATAGTTTCTTTACTCCACCAATAATTGAAAGGTATATCAATGGTTTTAATTATGAATTAACTGAAGCAGAAAATAATGCAATAACAACCTTCAAAGAGTTGTATAATAAATTAGAGTGATTTAAAAAAAGTTAAATGCTAGATCAAATAAGAACAAAAATATCAAATAATACTAGAATAAATGATAGGGAAGCTCTTTACTTGTATAGAGATTTAGATTTGCTAACTCTTGGTAAGCTTGCTCAAGAGAAAAGGTATAAATTAGTTCCTAATAAAGCAGTATCATTCGTAATAGATACAAATTTAAACTATACAAATATATGTGATGCGTACTGTAGTTTTTGTGCATTTTATAGAACTGACCCTGAAGACCCTTCGTCTTACACATATTCAGTAGATGAAATGATAAATAAAATTAGAAAAGCACGAGATAAAGGATGTACAACAATTCTTATGCAGGGCGGACTAAACAGCGATATTCCTTTTGATTTTTATACTGAGATAGTTTCACGAACTGTTAATGAATTTCCTGATATAACCCCACATTTTTTTTCTGCGCCAGAAATTATGAAAATGACGGAAGTTTCAGGCCTAAGCATAAAAGAGGTCTTTTTAGAACTAAAGAAAGCAGGGCAAAGGACTATGCCTGGAGGTGGCTCTGAAATTCTTACCAATGCAATTAAATCAAAAATTAGTAGATTTAAACCTAAAAATTCAGTTGATCAGTGGACAGATGTGCATAGAAATGCTCACGAAGTAGGAATATATACTACGGCTACCATGATGTACGGTCATCTAGAAAATGATGAAGACATAATTGAAACATTAAGCCATATAAGAAATGTGCAAGATGAAGCTATCGATTCTAAATCAGCAAAATTTACAGCTTTTATTCCTTGGTCATTCAAAAAAGATAACACAGCCTTAGGGAAAAAAATAATAAAGGAAGCAGGGCCAAATCAATATTTGAGAATAATAGCACTCTCTAGGCTTTACCTAGACAATATTAATCATATACAGGCCTCTTGGTTTTCTGAGGGCTACAAAACAGGCCAAATTGCCCTTTCTTTTGGTGCAGACGACTTTGGAGGCACCTTGTTTGATGAAAATGTTATGCTGTCTGCTGGTTTTTATAATCGAACTTCAGTAGAAGGAATTAAAAAATTAATAAATGATGCTGGCTTTGAAGCAACTCAAAGAACAACAGAATATGATCTTATCGAAGAAATGAGTGAAGTAGAGTAATGGAAAAAGAAGTAATTTTTGGGCATAGCCCAGATTCAGATGACGCTTTTATGTATTATGGAATTGCAAGCGGAAATGTAAAGCTTGATGGCTATAAAATTTCCCATTTAATGGAAGATATAGAATCCCTTAACTTAAGATCTGAAAAAGGCGAATTAGATGTAACAGCTATTTCTGTTGCTCATTACCCTAATGTAAGTAATCATTACCAAATTATGAGTTGCGGCTCGTCAGTTGGGAGAAACTACGGACCTGTACTTGTTTCAAAAAATTATAAATCCTTGAAAGAATTAAAAGGAAAAAAAATAGGCATTCCGGGAAAATTCACTACTTCTTATATGTTATTTCAAATTTTTGCTGGTCAGGACTTAAAAGTTGAGTTTATGCATTTTGAAAAAATAATGGATTCTATTGACAGGGGAGAGGTTGATGCGGGAGTACTTCTGCATGAAGGACAAATTTTATTTGAAAAAGATGGATTTAATAAAATTCTAGATTTAGGTGAAGAATGGTTTGATAAAACTAACTTGCCGATACCTCTAGGGGTTGATTTAGTAAATAGAAAATTTAATGCGAATACCCGAAAAGACTTGACTACTGTTTTTTATAATAGTGTTAATTATGCAATTTTAAATGAAAATGAAGCTTTAACATATGCTATGCAATATGGGAGAAACCTTTCTTTTGAGGAAGCTAGGAAATTTGTCCGAATGTATGTTAATCAAGATACTTTAGATATGGGAGAGGAAGGGCTCAGTGCAATAAATAAATTATTTGATCTAGCTATAGATAATGGAATACTGGAAGAAAAGCCTGAAATAGACTTAATTCATCCCCAAAAATAAATGTTTTTAGGCTACAGATTCAAAGAAAACCCTGCTGTTGGAATAATTTTAATAGTAAATTTATTATATTTTCTTTTGCTAGAATTAGACGGAGGATCTAAAAATTGGTTAACTCTAGTGGCTTGGGGAGCAAAAGAAGGTACATTAATTTCTAGAGGGGAATACTGGAGATTATTTTCTCCAATATTTATGCATATAGGATTTTTTCACCTAGCTTCTAATGCTATAGGCATAATAATTTTTGGCCCAATCATGGAAAAAATATTTGGAACAAATAGGTTTGTAATAATCTATTTAATTTCAGGGATATGGGGCAATTTATTTAGTTTTTTTTCTAGTTATGCCGTTGGGGCAGGAGCAAGCGGAGCTTTATTCGGACTTGCAGGCTTATATGCGGCATATTTATACAAAAATAGAGGTAATTTAGGCAGCTCGGGAAGAGAGTCTTTAATTGGGTTATCTTGGATAATAGGAATAAATCTTATTTTTGGCTTCACCATGAATGGAATAGACAATTCAGCTCATCTTGGAGGCTTGATATCAGGCTGGATAGGAGGATTAATATTGGCTCCAAAAATTGTCTCTGTTTTTACCTTAGAAGAAGATTCGATTCCAGTTCATGTTGAAAAAAGAATTTTAAATCAAAAAAACATATTAATTTGGGCTATGTATATATTGATAAATATAAGCCTGATTTATATAGGAACCAATATCATTTCTTTAATTTTTTATTAATTTGGTGGAGACGGGGGAGAGTCGAACTCCCCGTCCAAATAAACACCAGATTAATTCTCTACGAAAATAGTCGCTTTATTAAATACTTAACCGACAAAGCGACAAGTCAAAGTTAAGCATTCTGCTGAAAAATCTTAACTAGCAAGCTCAGCAACTTGATAGAGCATCTCGGAAATTTGTCACCTTTTTATAAGTTTCCCGAAAAAAAACTTATAAGATGTAGCAAGCTAGATTAAACTGCTGCTAAAGCGTATTCTTTTTCGCCGTTTATTTTTTTCCAAAGTTTAGCGAGAATTTGGAATCTCGTTTCGCAAACTATTCTATTATTTACCTGTCAAAGCCACGCGTCCCCAATATATTAGTAAGAACAATTATATTGATCATCTGTTAGCTTTTCTAGTTTTGTCTATATCTCTTTGAGCTTCTCTATTTTTTATCTCAGCCCTTTTGTCATACTTTCTTTTACTTTTCCCTAGTCCTATTTTTAGTTTGGCTTTGCCTTTAGTTATTACAAGATTTAATGGAACTATAATATAATTTTTTCTTTTAACTTCTAGGTCCCATTTTTTTATTTCTTTTTTTTGCAAAAGAAGTTTTTTTGATCTTAAGGGGTCATGATCTGACTGAACACTAGCATTTTCGTATGGAGCAATATGCGCATTGTGGAGCCATATTTCTTGATTTTGTATCCTACAAAATGCCTGAGATATATCAACTTTTCCATCTCTAATTGATTTTATTTCAGAGCCTCTTAGAACTATCCCAGCTTTCAAGCTATCTTCAATATGATAATTAAAATATGCCTTTCGATTAGTGGTCATAAATTATTATTGAGTCAATTGAAAATCTAATTGAATTATTGCTGCCATCATCTGAAGATCATCAGTTTCATTTGCTTTATTTCTAACCACAACATCTGGTTCTAATCCATTTTCCTCAATTACTCTTCCTTTGGGCGTATACCACCTAGCAACAGTGTAATAAATACCACCTTCATTACTTAACCTTCTTTGAATGCCAACACTGCCTTTACCAAATGTCGTAGTGCCTATAACAACAGCTCTATCTAAGTCCTGCAAGGCTCCAGTTAAAACTTCACTGCCACTTGCACTAAATTCATTTACAAGTATAACCATTGGCAAGTCTGCATAGTTACCTAAATCTTTAGATATATGATTCCTTCTAACACCATTCCCGTCCTCTTCATATAAAACTAACTCATTTTTAGGAATGAACTCACTAACAATATCAACCACTACGTCGAGATAGCCACCAGGGTTTTCTCTTAAATCTAAAACAATTCCTTTTGCTTTCTCTGCGTCCATCTCTTGAAGAGCAGCTAATAATTCAGGATGTGTTTCACGAGTAAATGATGTTATTTTTATATGACCATATTCTTCATCGGTAATCATTTTAGAAGTGACGCTTGGCAATTTTATTTCGCCTCTTATAATTTTAATTTCAATTAGTGCCACTTCGCCAATTCTTTGTACCTTAAGAGTCACTGGAGTGCCTTCTTTGCCTCTTATTCGATTTACAGCGTCAAGAACAGTCCATCCTTCAGTATCATCACCATCTACTTCAAATATTATATCCCCAGCCTTAATACCTGCCTCTTCTGCTGGTGAACCTGCAATGGGAGCAACAATAAGGACTCTTGCCCCATCTTTTGTTGGGCCAACAGTAGCTCCAATGCCAGAAAATTTACCTTGTAAAGCGGTTTGGTCAATTTCAAACCTCTCTGGGGGAATATAACCCGAATGCTTGTCATTCAAGGCTTCAAACATACCTTTTACTGCACCTTCGGCTAATTTAGAATTATCCATATCATTTCTGCCAACAAATTCTCTAGCTAAATACTGATAGGCTTCCCAAATAATTAATAAATCTTCATCAATTTCTCTTGGACTAGGTTGCGGCAAAGAATTCGCATCATCAATTACAGGAAAATTAATCTCTTCAGGGCCAGACTCAGAACATGCAAAAGTTGAAATCGATAAACTAATTATTAAAACAATAATTAGTTTTTTTGAATATATATTTATTGTATTTATCATATCTTTATATTTATAACTTTACATAACTTATATAGTGCGACGTTATATATTAATATAATACTTTTGCACTATTTATATTGTAGCCTGATTCTGCTTGGTTTTGGATTTTATTTACCAATAAATCAATATTTAAACTTTTAAATGCTGAGATATTAACTACAGACTCCTCATTAGCAGACACCAAATAATTTATTCTATTATTAAATTTACCAAGCTCCTCATTACTTAATTTATCTATTTTGTTAAATACATAAATCATATTATTTTTTTCTAAGCCCAAATCCTCTAGTAAATTATCAACTACCTCAATCTGCTTTTCAAAATTATTATTAGATGCATCAATTACATGAAGCAATAAGTCTGAATCCTTAAGTTCTTCTAATGTGGCTTTAAACGAATCAACTAATACGGTCGGCAATTTATTAACAAATCCGACAGTATCACTAATGGTGCACCTAATTTCTCTGTTTAAGTAAATTTTGCTAGTTTTAGTATCCAGGGTTGAAAAAAGCTTCCTAGATGAAATTGAATTTTTCTTTGAAAGGCAATTAAACAAAGTGCTTTTCCCGGCATTAGTGTACCCAACCAAAGAAACATTGAATGCCCTCTTTAGCCTATTAGATCTTTGCGCACTTCTGGAAATTTTTATTTTCATTAAATCTTTTTTTATTTTTTTTATGCTATTCCTAACTAACCTTCTGTCTGTCTCGATTTGAGTTTCACCTGGCCCTCTTGTTCCTATTCCTCCTCCTAGCCTTTCTAGGTGAGACCATTGTCCTGCCAACCTAGGTAATAAATATTCAAATTGAGCCAAGCTTACTTGTAATCTGCCCTCTCTAGATTTTGCCCTATTAGCAAAAATATCAAGAATTAAAGCAGTTCTATCAACAACTTTAATTTTAAATAAATCCTCTAGGTGCCTTTGTTGGTTAGGCGACAGCTCGTCATCAACTATAATAAGGTTGGCTTTTTCCTGAATCACTTGGTTATTAGCTTCAGATAATTTCCCGGAACCCAAGTAAGTCCTCAAAGGTTTCTTTAATTTTTGTAAAGTTATTCCTGAAATCTTTGAATTAGCAGTTTCTGCAAGATTTATGATCTCCTCTATCCTATCCTCAAGTTCCCAATCTTCAGCATTTAAATTATTTGCTATTAATATATGTGATCTTTCAGTTCTAATCATCTAAGAAAAAATTAATGATTTAGCCTTTCCATGTTGATATTCGTTTTACTCCTTCATCAACTAATTCGTCGGGGGTAGTTAACGAAAGTCGAACGTAGCCTTCTCCGTATTCGCCGTAACCTGTTCCTGGAGTCACCACAACATTACATTGCTCTAAAAGCAACTCAGTAAAAGACGCAGAATTATAACCTTCCGGTACCCTGCACCACAAATATAAAGCAGCCTTAGGGAACTCAACAGTCAAGCCAATTTCCTCTAGCGCTGAAGATAATTTGTCCCTCCTGGCTTGATAAATAGCATTATTTTCTTGTGTAAATGCTTCAATATTTTTCAAGGCATCAATTCCCATAATCTGAATTGCTTGAGGAGCCCCAGAGTCTAGATTAGACTTAACAGTTAAAAGGCTTTGCACAAGCTGCTCATTTCCTACCGCAAAACCTAACCTCCAACCTGTCATATTGAATATTTTAGAAAAAGAATGGAACTCCATAGCTATATCCATTGAATTTTTTGCTTCTAGTATAGATGGAGCTTTATATCCATCAAAAGTTACATCGGAATAACAAGCATCGTGCATAATAGCTATATCATTATCTATCCCAAAATTTACTACTTCTTGGAAAAAATCTAAATCTGCAACACCACCTGTGGGATTATTAGGATAATTCAACCAAAGTATTTTTGCCTTCTCTCGAATATCTGATGGAATATTATTTAAATCAGGTTTCCATCCTCTTGATTGTAATAACGGCATCTTGTATATTTCTCCGCCTGCAAAATTGCAACCTGCAGAATAAACGGGGTATCCAGGGTCTGGAACAATTGATACATCTCCTTCATCAATTAGGCACAATGATGCATGTCCTATCCCTTCTTTAGCACCAATAAGACTAATAACCTGCTTCTCAGAATCAACGTCTACGCCAAACCTCCTGCTCATATACTCTGAAACTTCATTTCTGAATTCAGGCAGCCCTTCAGATTCGGGATATCTATGATTAGCAGGATTTTCAGAATGTTTCTTCATAGAGTCCAGCACAAATTTAGGAGTTGGTATGTCAGGATCTCCTATTCCAAAAGAGATTACGTCAATGCCTTTCTTTTTTTTCTCAGCTATAGTTCTTGATATACCAACAAATAAATATGGTTCTATAGTGTTGAATCTTTTAGAAAATTTCATTTTAACTCCTTATCTCCCATGTTCCTGAAAAAACTTTTTCGGTTGGACCATCTAAATAGACCTCTTTACCATCAATCCAGCTTATATTTAGAAACCCTCCAGGAACATTTACTTTTACTTTTTCATTAACCAGGCCTTTTTTTATACAAATAATCCCACACGCAGATGTTCCTGTTCCGGAAGACAAGGTCTCCCCTGCCCCTCTCTCAAAAATTCTAGCTCTTATTTCGTCTCTTGAAATAATATTTACCACCTCAAAATTCACTCTATTAGGAAAAAGGTTGTTGTTTTCTACTAATGGACCTATCCTTTCAAGATCAATTTCATCAATATCTATATCAGTTATCATTACGGCATGAGGATTTCCTATATTAACGCAACTAACTGTGATTTCATCATCTAAATTTAACTTGAAATCTTGAACTTCAATATTATCACCAATCAATTCTCTGCTTATAGGTATTTCATCTCTTAAGAAGCCTGGCTCACCCATAGCGACTTTTGCAGATACCATAAGGTGGCTTTTAAAGTGCGGGTAAACCTTTCTTACGCCCCCGCCTGTTTCTACTTTAAGGTAATCTGCGCTTGATGATAGCTCAACTATCTTATTATCAAGTACAAATTTAGAAAATAAGCGCACTCCATTACCACTCATTTCAGCCTCTGAGCCATCTGGATTAAGCACTCTCATCCTTATATCTGCAACACTAGATTCCTGAACTACTACTATGCCATCGCTATATACGCCAAAATGAGGCTCGCTCATTTCTTTTGAAAGTAGACCCCAGTCTAGGTCTAATTCTCTCCCGTCTATAGCTATATAATCATTTCCTGCGCCATGATATTTAGTAAATTCAATTTTCATTAAAATCCTTAACTATTTCACTAATTATTTTATCCTGAGAATAACTATTTATATCAAACCATGTTATTTCTGGATCATTCAGCCTAAACCAATTATATTGATGCCTAACTAAATTTCTAGTCTTTT
>MDTC01158614.1_pt1 | contig 12474 bp, 3 predicted proteins | sample 811181 | NCBI WGS metagenome assembly MDTC01 (sample SAMN05326644, study PRJNA326480) | marine metagenome | isolation source: seawater | place: Pacific Ocean: North | collected 2011 | reverse complement strand
TTATTATAATATTTTCTACCACCCCCTTTACATTCTGATAATTTATCGGGGAAAGTATGCGTTGAGGGGCATCTCGCCCTTGGCCAGATACCAAATGGGGTTGTACCAGAACAGCTTCTAAATCCTCTTCTCCCATTGTCATCTTGACACCAGTTACCTTTAATTCCACCGCATGTTCGAGGAATATTAACAGCGCCAGCACCTCTACACCAATTATTCGGTTGATCACAATATTCAAATGACTTTTTACAATCTCCAATTGGATAACATCCATCCCTACATTTTGCTGTTCTATGATACTTTCCCCCGGAATATCCAAGTTGTTGACATATTTTATTAGAACCATTATCATAATCCTTAAAATTAGTTTTCCAAATTGACATCCATTTTTTATTTACATCATCTTTTTTTCGTGTGACACTATTCCCCCCAGTACACTTTATGATTGCAGCATTATTTGCACTATCTCCCCTTGTAGCTGTATTTGCATTCCTCCAAGTAATGAACTTTCCTCTTACGGGGCTATTTGAGTCACCCAATAAACTATCATAAACTGGTTTTTCATCACAATTACTACATAATAAATCTGAATTACTCCCTTTTTGACAAGAATTAGTAATTCTTTCTTGAGTGGAGAGAGCTGGAAAACATTTTCCAATCGGAAAACATCCGCCTTCTTCCCCTTTATCCGAAGATTGAAGAGAACCACAAGAAGAAGAAACCCCACTTGATATTATCCCTCCAGTATATCCTAATTGTTTACATATCTTTTCAGCACCATGATTGTTATTATCAAAATTAGTTTTCCAGATACTTCTCCACGCCCCACCTTCACTGGATCCTTTTTGAGAAATATATACTTGGGGATGGATAATATCTCCACTGCTATCACTTGTAATGGGGACACTTGGCTTAATACGAACATCTCCTGTTATAGGTTCATCTATGTATACTTGAGGATGAATAATAACCCCCGGTTCATTAGATTCATCCAATGCATTTTTGGGTTCTGTTCCAGGCAATACACGGACATCACCAATATCATTTCCTATATAAACTTGAGGATGTATTTTCACAACATTCTGAGGAGGATCTGTTCCAGTGGTACTTGTGCCATTATGAGATTTTCCATAATCAGTGTCCCAAACATATTCTGGTGTAGTCCCGGGAGCCAAGCGAATATCTCCTAATTTACATGTTGATATATCTAAATCTTGATTAATACCAGCACCTTTTGCCCCTGGTATAGTCCATCTATCATTGGGGCATCTTTCACAGGTAGGAGAAGCAATTTTAGTATTGTATGTCCCTTTTGGGCAATCAAAACAATTTCCCGAACCCCTTACAGAAGTTTTTCCAATTGGACAAGGCGCACACAAAGTTTCTGAAATTCTTTCTGTCCCCGCGGGACATTTCACACATCTATTAGTTACACTTCCGCCACCAACCGAAATTTCCCCTGCAGGACATGTACCACACTCCGTGTGATTTGCATTGGGCTGTTGACCAGGAGGACAGGTAATATTACACCGATTACCTGGGGTAGGATTGATTTTATTTCCGGTACACTTATTACAACCAGTTTTTAAGGTATTCGCTTCGTAACCATCGCTACATACAAAACATTTATCATCATGAACATTTCCTCCGGCGAATTGGGGGCTATATTTATTCGCTGGACAAGGAACACATCTCGCGCGTTTATTATTATTGCTATCACTCGTTACTTTATTTCCAGCTGAACATGTTATACAACTTGTTTTTCCAGGTGAGGGTTGATATTGTCCCGGTGGACATATAGTACAGCTTCTATTGCCGTCTCCAGAAGAATATTTACCTGGGAGACAATCTTGACATTCAATTGATGAATGGGGACTAAATTTTCCGGGTGCACACTGAACACACCTTTTTGCCCCGGGTGCCATAATGGTTTTAACATCATTCCTTTTTTGTGTATCTGTAATCCCCGTGTTCGGTGGATGATAATAAGTATAATGGTACCGATTATGCCAATCTTGATCTCTATCATCTTCTGGTAAAAGCCCACATTTGCTATCAGAATGAGAACCCCACGTGTGTGAGTTTGATGAACAAGGAAGAAAACCACTCAGTTCGGGTTTTCCATTTGCTTGTCTCCGAGAACTTTCACACCATAAACCAGGTTGCCCATTACATATTCTTTTTTGTCCGCCACGAACTCTATAGAGGTTTGGGTCATCGTGCGAGCCTACCCCACCACAGTAGCTTGTGTTTGGGTGACATCTACTCCAAGCATTATTTAGTATAGTATTGGAATTCCCATCTGTTTGAGCAACACTCCCAGCAGAACAGACACTACATTGCCTAGCTGCTCCCCAACTATATGTCATTTTTCTCCTTTGTCTCCCCGATCCAGCCTGATCCAGATATGTTCCAGCATGACATTTGGAACATTGGTCTGCCCAATTTCTGGCTGGCCTATGGTGTCCCCCAAGATCAGGATGATAGCGGCTATAATATCGTCCTCCTATATTGTTTTGACCCGAGAATAGTGAGTTGTCGCAACTATAGCATGCTGATCTTCCCACAGATTCGGGGTGTGTAAAAGATGTAAAATTCACATTATTATTATTAGAATATGACGCACAGTTAGAGCATAAATTTTTTGCACTATTGGCGTTACCTCGGTTTGAACGAGTTGCCCCGTGCGCTCGGCTAAAAGCTCTCTTGTACTGCGAATATTTTCCAACTGGACAAGCAACACATTTTTTACATCCTGTGGTCGTTATATTATTAGTTTCTTTCCAAAATTGGAAAGGATAAGATGCGTCGATCTCCAGCGCCGCTGTTTGTTTAGTATCTTCGCAATCATAAGTAATATTTCCCACCGGACAATCATAACACGATGATGTAGAACTTTGTCCATTTTTAGTGTGTATATATGTACCATAAAGACATCGGGTACAACCAGTAGAGGGGTGAGCGGGGTCGTGAGTACTTTTATAGTATCCCGGATTACATCCATAACCACAATCACGATGTTGATTATTATTTTGAGTTGTACCACTACCCTCCAGGCACGGGAGACACGAAGCCCAATGTCCTTGATCATCACCACCCCAACTCCCCCGCATTTCAATTTTCCAGTGACCTGGGGGACAACTACACCCTTGAACAGACCTTCCTGGATACGGTCCACTCCCACTGCCCCACTTCGCCCAACTGGCGAGCCTTCCGTCATCATATTGATTCCTCCCATATGTAGGAAATATCCTTCTATCCCGACGCGCGCCCGTTGAACCCGCTTCAAGCCTTCGGCGGTGCTCTAAATTCTCGCGGAAATTGCCGATCGTGCCGGCTTTGTGTCCCCCTCCCCCTCCAGGAATATGCGGATAATGGCAATATTGTGAATATGAAGATGAACCAAAATCCGATATTGGGGAGTATATTTTAGTACTCATACTTAATATATATATATATATAAAATATAAAAACAATATTTGATAAAAAAACAATATTAAATAAATATAATTATTGGAGATTATTGGTTTTCATAAATAATGAAAACTTCTTATAAATCTCATCCAAACGACTAATTGATGTTCTCGTTTGATTGGCGACATCATTATATAATGTCTGCAAACTGGTATCCATTGCTATTTTTCCGGATTGAGATTTATTTTCTAATACACAACAGGAACCACTATTAGAAAAATCGGAAAGACCACAGCGACTTCCAGCACATCTTCTTTTATCAAAATCTGACGGGGGGGATGAACATTTATTACCCGGGTCAGAACATAATTGTCTTGTGATAACTGGAGCTTTCGATGACTTACCATCTTTATCAACATTAGGTAAAGTTGGAGGTATATGAATATATTCTTTTTGAGTTATATGAGAAGTATCTCTCGGTAATCCAACAATATAATAGTTTTCTCTATTAGAAGAAAATCTAATCGGTTCACCATCATTATTAAGTGCTTCCATAATAATATCTTTTGTAAATTCATCTGATGTTTTTATCCCACCCCCTTCAGGTTCTATTAAAATTGTAATATTTAATAGTTTTACTAGTTTTGTTGTTTCATCAAGAACTGGTTTTATAAATTCTCTCTCAACCTTAATTCTATCTTTGTTGAAATTTTTAACAAAATCGCGGTGCTTATTATTTATTTTATCATATTTAAAATAGTCTCCGAATACTTCCACTATTTTATTCCTCAATTGAATCTTGAAATTATTTACTTCGGGACTTCCGCTATTCCAAGGTAATTCATTTACAGATTTAACACCAATTCCAAATAAGAAATATTCTTTTTTATCTACTAAGTTTTCTCGTGAATTTTTATTATATTCAGAGAGTGAGGGGGAATCTCTATTGTAATCGGTGTGAAAACATTGTCCTTTGCTTAATTCATAATTTCCATCTTTACATTTTTTACAGACTCCGAGTTTGTTTCTTTTAGGTAATCCCGTTTTGCTATCAAATTCAATATCAATAAATTCTTCACAATAAGGTGAATGTATTTGTTTAATTTTACACTTATTTTTTGTTGCATCATAATCCAATTCATCACCTCTACGAGTACTCGTCCACGCAATTTCTTTTAACTTATTACATTTAGTGCTACATTTAGTTTCTGAACCCTTGGTTCCAGGTTGTGTTATATATGTATTTTCACCACATACTTTAATATCTTTACAGGAAGTTGACTTGTTGGGTGGGTCAGGTTGAGCTAGATTTTCGCCATCAAAATATTGTAATTTTGAATCAGAATTAAGACTATCAAAATTACATCCTATTGATTCACTATAACAAAATTTCATCTTTTCTCCTTTATGATTAATTATTTCACTCGTTTCTTTGTATTCAGTATTACAAGAATCGCAATAAATATTATCTTGATTTTTACATTTGCTACCACTTTCAAATTCACAAATGTTAGAACATAAATCTTTAGTTTTAATACTCATATCGATACATTCACTATTTCTGGGGTTCCATTTATAGGTGGGGTGCGGAGAGCATTTGGGAGAACTTGTAATATAATTTAATCTACAATATCCCGGAGAAGGGGAAGGGGACCATGATCTTTTTGTATTATTGCAATCAGTTTTAGTAATTAAATCCACACAAATGTCAGTATTATCTTTATTTTTATCAATAAATTTACAATTTCTTGAAGCATTCCCATACGGACATTGACAGTTGATGGCTGCTTCAATACATTTTGGAATGCTCTTATCAGCTGTTTCCCACCTATTCTGAGCCCTTTTCCATTCCAAAGGACTTTTCAAGACATAACTTGAATCTTTACATTCACATTTACCATTTTGGGGATTCAGATCAGATTTAACCCATTTAAATATTGTTGATTTATTGGGGTCACTACCTTTTTGCCCCTGAGTTTTTTCATTACATTGTTTATGTTGTTGAGTTTTTTCACATTTTAGAATATCACTATCATGTTTGTTTCTCAAAATGTTTGTATTACTATTAGCAGTGGGTTCTGTGAAACCTGGACCGCATTCACATTCATCATTATCATTCAATTTTTGATTATTATCACAAATACAATCTTCTTTTAGATGATTTTGCCCCGGAATAGATGTTCTCTTACCGTCGCATTTATGACAACCCGCTCTTCTACCTTCAACGTAATTTGGATGAGTGCTATGATAACCACTTCCATACCAACCTCTTTTACAACCACACATAAAATTAGTATTATCAGATGTTTTACAATCAACAGCATCATAGTTGGGTTTTAGTGTTGAAGAAGAATCTACCTCACAACGTTTTAAAGGGTCTGACTCACGGAAACACACTGGTTTTTCTCCCCGACAAAGAACTTCTATTTCTTTCTTTCCCGAAGGTGTTCCGTCGTCTGTTCCATATTTAATTTTTCCATCTTCACATATAATTTTAAAACGAGGTTTTCTCCGTCGGTCTACTGGTTCTAATTTCTTATCACCTATTTGAAGGGAATTACATAACATTTCCGCTTCATTTTTGGGAATTGTATCGTCCCCCTTTTCACCTCTAAGGAGAAGGGCTCCATTCCAAGGATATTTGGGAGAACCGTCCCTATTTTTCCCTATTTTTATTGATTTTATTTTCTGAGGATTTGCATATCCATCTAATGTTACATTAGGGAATTTAATTTCTTCGCCAGGATAACCACAGCCTTTTTTAAAACATCGTACCTCTTGATATATTTCTTCTTGTTTAAGATAAGGGATCCATTTTCCATGAAAACACATTGATTTAAAATAATTTTTACCAATAATTGGATCACCATTCTTTTTAAATAAATCATAACCCTTTTTACATTTAAAAGTACACTCTCCCAAATGTTCACTATTAATTGGACATTGAACAACTTCGGAATCTTTGGGGATGTCCATATAAATATTGTTTGGTTCCAAACATCTTTGTTTTGATAAACCATATTTAATTTCATCTACTTTGCGAATCATACAAGGGGAAACACTCGCATAAGGGGCAGAAGGAGAGGATGTAATAATCCCCGCACTTTTTGTTTGAACAGTATATATTATATTAGAGGACAAGGGGCAAGATCCAGTTCCATCTTCGAGTATATACTCATCATTTACATTTAATTTATCCTGGGGTGAAATGGCGGATCCAGCCGAGTTTGATGATGGTATTGGGTTAATTCTTTCTGATTTCTTATAACATTTACTACTATTACTTATGAATTTAAGAGGAGAGGGACTACATAAGGCACTATTATTCATTTCCACCAATCTAGGTTTAGGACTAGCGGAGACCTGATAACAACCTCTTCCAATATATTCATCTGTTAATTGTTCTGTATTATTAAATGTTGGGGCAAGCGTACATCCATAAGGTTTTTTTATCTTTATGGGTGAGGAGGAACCACATAATTCAAGGGTATATGATTTTGCGTCAAGAATTGGTCGTTGAGCTGTGATATTCCCCATATTTATATTAACATCGCGGATCGGATCATTTAAATCATATTCGTCCCCTCCACTAAGTTTTCTACAAAGGTCTGTATTTCTAGGTTGGGGGCTCAAAGAGGAAAATACAGGTATTTGATTATTACCACATTCATAAGTTTTATATTCTCTCCCATCATAATACATACATTTCCTACCCACATCTAAATAAGTTTTGTTAGAACAGAGTGGGTGAGGGCTACCCACAGGTTGTTGAGATGGGGCTGGTACATAAACTGGGGATGGATTCGGTGATCCAAGTGAATTTTCACACAAATTTTCATATTTATCTTGTTCAACAATATATTTTTGGGGATCATTATAAAATAGTTGTTGTAAATGAGTATTTAGTTTTATAAGTTTATCATTTCTTTGGCTCCCTTGGCCCCCACCCGATTTGCATACGGGTGGAATATTTCTTAATTTATTGTCAATCATAGATGGTATAAAACATCTTTTTTTACATTCAACACCATCCCCCCGTTTATTTGAAATATTCATTCCATTTTTACATTCTATTTTCCCGGTAAACTCATTCAGAGAATGCGTGGGGGGTAAATTTATATGTTCTCCTTCTGTGTGGCAAATTGGAGAACATGATTTATTATCTTCTAAAAGTCTATCATTGGTTGTGGCACCAATTTCTAAAGTTGTTCCATCTTCCTTATAAAATGATTTAGCTGGTAAACAACGACTGAGTTTCCCTTTTTTATCAAATATTTGAATATTATGTTCGGAATGTTTGCGATAATTATCACGTGAATTAAATTTGACTGATGATTTATAACTATTGGGTTCCATCTCACAAATATTATCACTGGTATCGCATTTCTGCCATATTATTTTATTCTTGTCACAATATGTACCACTTGATTTTTTATCATCAACACATCTACCCCGCTCCCATTTTTTATTGGCGAGCCCACAATCTTGTTCATTATTTATATCTGAATAATTACATTTTATAAAACATTCTTTTTTATTTGTTTTCATACGATTGACTTTTTCATCTTTATATATTCCTTTCCTACGATCATTTATTATTCTAGATCCAACTGAAACAATTGACGGATCTGTACCAGAAAGACATTTATCTCTTTCATTTTTAAAATATATTTTATCTGCATGACTATGATTATATCCTAATTTTTGTCTCCATACTTCATCGGGGATAATACATAAATTATTTTGGCAACTGGTAGTCCTTTCATAACATTTTTTACCAGATTGTGTATAAGGATCATTACAAACATTATTTATTTTTTTTATACAAGGTTTATCTCCCAAACCTATGAAAATTTTTTTTGGACTCGCATTATTATTATACCAAGTATCGGTTTCAAATGCTGATTGTATTTCAGCCCTGTGTTCATAGCAAGCTCTATAATTACAATCTTCTAAAAATCCACCATTTTCTGTCATAAAGTCTGTCTCTTTTTGCTCCCCTCCCGCACCTGACTCCGTTTTAAGTTCCGTTACTTTTCTTACATATGGTTGTGGGGAAGATTTATTCCCGCTAACATGATTGTATAACCTTTTATAATATGGATGAGATCCTTTTTTATAATTGTAATAATCTCCCGATGTACCGTCAACCTCGCGAGATGCCTTCATAGAATCAAATAAGGAAGGGATGTTCTTACTAGTAGGGGGTTGCGTAACTACTGGGAATGTCTTTAATGTATTACAATCATTAATTTTCCATTCAGCCGTTGTCGCTGTGTCCAGTGAATTTTCATCCCAATAATTCTCATTTGATAAACGTTGACATGTTTCCATCTTTTTAGTGATATATTTTTGATAAACATCTTGATTTCTTCGTGGATCCCAAATGGGACCAATACTATACAAAACAGATTCATATCTACTATCATCTGAATTAAATATGTAGGGTGGGAGATATTTATATGATCCATTTGATCCCCCGGATCCTTCTTCTGGTTTAATATAAACAATCCTCATTGTATCATAATATTCTGATTTAGGAATAGCTGATAAATGACTATCCTCTGTTTCTGAACTCCTTTGAAGAAAGTCGGGGAAGGATGATATTTTTCTCACTGGACTTGAAGTTGGTTCCACAATTTCACCAGTACCGAATAGGTGTTGATAATAATCTTTATTAGTTATATTCTTTTTTTTATTTGATAATAAATTATGAGTTACAACGCCTAATAATGGTGGTCTCCCTTTTCCATATCTTCCGGCATATTGGCTACCAATTTCAGGATCTAACCATCCATATTTTTCATCACCTGTCATTAAAAAGCCTATATTCCACCTTCGTTCAAGGTTAGTTTTTAATTCTTTGTATAAATCAGTCATGGAGGTCCCCGGACTATATGTTTTTTCTTCAAAAATAAAAGGTCCGGTTATACTTGTAATGGTAAATGTTCTCCCATCAGAACCATCCATTACATTGGTCGTAACAGCATTTCCCGATAGTGCGCTTTTTAATGCAGTTATAAATTCTCTATGACCAATAATTTTTATATTACCATTCGAGAGGTATTTTACTTCCACTTTATTAGATAAAAGCTTGGTTGAACCATAATATCCGTCCATATCAACGGTACTTGCTATAACCCATAGTTTATTATCAATAGTTTCTACTTGGAGAATTATGGAGTCATTTAATTTCCGATAATCATCTCCATATATTATTGCTGAGTTTTTGTCTCGTAACCAAGCTTGCCCGTTTTTTTCATCATTGCGATCATGTACAACAGGTAGTCCATAATCTGGGAGTATCCGTTCCAACTCTTTAAAAATATGATTTCTATTTCTAGCTTCATAATCTTTAGAATAATCTCCTTTGATATCTGGATCTTGAATCCTTTTATAAACCCCCACTATGTGATTAGATGGTTTATTTGATATATCTTTTTCCATTTTTTTTATGATAATACAATCATCGTCAGTACAAACAGAACTACTTTTGTGGTTCGGACAACCACCTTGTGGTGGTGGTGTCATACACATTTGTTTATCCATATAAACTGGATAATATAGGGGACACTTTTTTAATACATTCAATCGCTCCCGACTGGGTGCAGGAAAATTGCCGATGTTACTGCTTTGTAAACTGTTAAAGAAATTATCACAAGTAAATCCTGTGCCTGCTCCCGCTCCTGCTCCTGCTCCTGCTCCTGTGCCTGCTCCCGCTCCCGCTCCTGCTCCTGCTCCTGCTCCTGCTCCCGCTCCTGCTCCTGCGCCTGCTGCTGCTCCTGCTGCTGCTCCTGCTGATGCCGAATTCACATTACAAGTATTTTCACCTTTAATTATTCCAACTTTCATCGCTGGGTAATTTTCCCATCGTTGTGGATAGAACCGGATATATTTCGCTGTTATAGGATCCTGAAAATATTGAATACTTATTTTATTGGGACTGGAAACACCCTGAAACATACCTGGGGGAGACGGGGAAGGAGTTACGTAAGAGAAAGAATTATTAGAAGCATCAGTTGAACTTGACTTTACTTTATATTGTAAAACTCTATCAGTATTAGATCCCGTTGTCATTACACCGATTATTGGTATAGGCGATGATGATACTTTTATCTGTAAATATTGCGAATTATTTTCGGGTGAAGACGGAGGGTATGGATTTGTAGTTGCTCCACAAGTTTGAGTTGTGATGTTTGTGGAACAAACAGAATTACTTGTTCCCATTGTCCATGCTCCTGTATTATGGGTTACTATAGTATCTAATTTCCCTAAAGCGTGAGGTGTTGTTGTTGGTAATGGTACAGGGCTTGGGGTTCCCCATTTACCAGAGATTACAGGGGGACTCGCTGAAGCTCCAATATTGTAAATCTGTTGAAATGCTCGTGATGGGGTTGTAGTTACACTTCGGATACTTGAAGCATCCATATCTTGATAAGTGAAATCAACATTACTTCTATTAGATGGAGAACATCTTTGAAGGTGGTGAGTTTGACCCGCAATAATAGTGTTTAGGTTTGGATTGGTTGTAGTATCTAGGCTATTTAATCCTTCCTGTAAATCCTCTCCAAATATCCTTCCTAAAAATCCTTCTGTGTTTTTATTATTATATGAAAGAACACCTACGGACATGGTATATATTATATTATATAATATTATTTATAAAATAATGTCAATAATAATTGTTTATTTTTTCTTACTTCTCGGAATTGTTTTATTTCAAACAAATAATTTTCCGAAATACGAAGAAGTATATATTTTTATATTGGCGTTTATGACTTTTAAAATAACAAGTAATTATCGCACTTGTTCGGTTGCCTATGCGGAATGTAAATTAAGAGGAGTCAAACGAGAAGAATCTTATACAAATAAGTTTTTAGATCCCTTAGTTGATGTTCGCTATACAAATCATATTTATATTACTTATCCTATCGCACTTATTTTGTTTTATCATTATTTCATAACAAAGGGTTATGCGAGAAAACTTCATAATAAAATATTTAACAACTAGTAATAACTATAGTTTATGAATTACCTATCTTTTGATATAGGTATAAAAAACCTCGCTTATTGCATTCTTACTCCAGAAAAAGAAATCATTGAATGGGATGTCATTAATTTAAATGAAAATCCCATTTGTGAAGCTCATTTAAGGAAGAAATGTGAAAAACAATCCTCTCATTTTATAAAAGATAAACAAACGGGAGAAACACATTATTATTGTGCGGCTCATTCTAAGAAACATCCTAAATGTAAAAAAATAAATGCCAATTATGATATTTTTCAATTGTCTAAAACTTGTATAAAAAAATTATCTGACATTGATTTATCTTCTGTGAAAATTGTTTTACTGGAAAATCAACCTGCATTAAAGAATCCAACTATGAAAAGCATCCAGATGATTGTATATTCTTTTTTTATGATGAAAGGTGTTTTAGATGAATCAAATCCTGTAAGTGAAATACATATGGTAAATGCCCGAAATAAATTAAAAGTTTATAAAGGAACACCCATTGAATGTAATATCAAAGAAAAATATAAAAGAAATAAATATTTGAGTGTGGAATATACTAGAAATATGATTCTATCTGAAAAAGAATGTTTTCAAAAATTATTTTCAGATTCAAAAAAAAAAGATGATTTGGCTGATTCTTACCTCCAAGGAATTTATTGGATCGAAAAATGACGCGTTTAAATAAATAATTTAAAGACATTCACTTCTAATTAAGGAATGGATGTTTTATATGAATCATTGCAAAAATATTATGGGGATGAGGAAACTATGAATAAATTATTGAGTATATTGAATGGGAAAGAAAAAATTTCATTAAGAATTATTGATTGGTTTGTGACAAATTATTCAAAGAAGAATAATATTTATTATTTATTGTATAAAAATCAAACAAGTGGGGAAATATCTTTTTCGGGTGAAAAGAGTGAGTTTTTAAAGCAATTTAATACTTATCATGCTTATAAATCTCAGTTAAAGTCTTATTCAAAAAAACGATTTGATCCATTTTGTAGGAGAGAAAGGATAGAGTTTGTTTATAAAGAGAATTA
>MDTC01064821.1_pt1 | contig 12474 bp, 7 predicted proteins | sample 811181 | NCBI WGS metagenome assembly MDTC01 (sample SAMN05326644, study PRJNA326480) | marine metagenome | isolation source: seawater | place: Pacific Ocean: North | collected 2011 | reverse complement strand
TTCTTCGGATCAAACGACTTGGCGCAATACTGACAGGTGTAGCCATCTCGCCGATAGATGTTTTCTCGGGTGAACTTCACCTGCTTCTTTGGCAAACGATCAAACAAGCCCAAGACAATGATTTCCGGCACCCGCAAACAGCGCGATACCGAACGAATCATGCCACCTGCTTTGCCAGCATCTTTAGAATAAGACATCCATGACTGAATGTCATGAGTGTGGAACTGATTATCCTGATCCGTGCCCACCACTTGAGCGTGGCCTAAAAATACCATACTTACAGCGCGTCTTGCTGACACGGTATTGACCGGCTGCCAAAGCCGATTAAGCACCAACACTTGCCTATTGAGAGCGGTGTCCAAAATTGGAACGAAAGGTGACAAAAATCGCTCTAAATGCAATGAAAACCTTTGGGCAAAGCGCCTAAAACCCGCCCTGGAAAGAAATCGCCATCTCGCCCAAACTTCCCACTCAGATCCCCAAACGCTAAAAAAGCTTGTCTCAAAAAGCGACCTGCGGAACCATCTAATCGATCGTAAGAATCATCCCAACACCCATGATCACTCAACGCCGCCTCTTCGCCTTCTGCCTGACATTGGTGTGTTCCCTTTTTATAACGCCACTTAACAGCAAGGCCCAAGATTCACTCGATCCCTCCGAGGTATTCCTCCAGGCCTTTCTGCTACTCAAACGCTCTCACAAAGCAGAGGCTCTCAGAGACTACACCACAGCAGCACAGAAATGCCAGGAAGCCAGCGACATGTACGACTCCATCCGACGCAGGTGGCCCAGTTGGCGGCCGGCAATGTTGAATAACAGGCGTATGAAGGTGCGCCAAGATTTACAGCGCTATCTGGCGCGCGTGGCCGAGATGGGACTCCCCACTAAATCTAGCAGTGATCTAACTTTGCCACAGCACTCTGCCACAAATAGCACAGGCATTAATACCACCCGCACCCCTCCCAACAGCATCGCACGCACTCCGCGCACTGCCTCACCACAGGCACGCTTTGAAATGTTAGAGAAAGAAGTCGCTCGCTTACGCAATGAGCGCCAGCAATTGCTACGCAAGAGCGGCGATCAACAAAAGCGCACGCGCGAAGCCAATGATGCCTTAGCTACCGCTCAACAGCAAGTAGAACGCCTTCAAAGAACTCTGACACAAACGCAAGCCGAAATGGCTCGTCTCGACAAAGCCGACGCTGCTACCCTCGCCAATCAGGTTGACGAGTTGAAGAAACAACTCGGGAACGCTACCAAAAGCCTTGCTGAGGCTAACGAACGCACCAAAGCAGTACTTGCTGAGTTCAATATTGCGCAAGAGACCATTGCTCAAATGGAAGTCGAGCGTGAAGAACTCATTGGTCAGCGCGATGAGATGGTCGCCATCATCAACGGACTGCAAACCGACGGATCCACTGGCCAACTCGTCACCGATAACATTCGGCTTCGCGAGCAGCTCAATGCCACCCAGGCCAAGCTCGACGAGATGCAACTCGACAAAGCCGAGAGCGATGCCGAGATCGCTGCGTTGCGCCAAGAGGTCAGTGACCTGCGCCAGCAACTGGCCCAGGTCCAAGCCGAGAACGAAACTTACAAGACTCGTTTGTTCGAACTACAAGGCACCCTGGATGACACCGACCAAGAACTCGCCTTCAATCCACCCTCCATCGGGAATGCCGAAGCCCGTGCCGAAAATGAATTGCTACGCAACGTCATTGTCAGACAATTGAAGCAACAGACGCATCGCAAGAAGATGCGTGAACTCATCATGGGCGAGTTGCGCGAACTTGAGTCTGGCTCTGATTCTTTGCTGGCTCAGATTGACAAACTGGCCGCCGATGTGCCTCTCACAAGAACCGAACAAGCAGCCGTCGAATCCAGCAGTCTGCTCATCGCCACTGGAGATGCCGCCAGCTATCCCATCGTAGACAACGAACCGGCCGAAAAAAAGATCGCTCGTTATGCAGAAGCAGCCGCCTTTAACTTCGAACAAGGCCGCTTCGAGAGTGCGCAAAATCACTACGAAGAGATCCTCAATTTTGCGCCGGATCATGTGGAAACGTTGTGCAATTTGGGCGTCATCAAGATTCGCCTCAACGAACTTGAGCAAGCAAAAATGGATTTTGAGACGGCCATCGAGGCCGACGATTCCCATGGTCGTTGTCACTTCATGCTTGGCGTCACCCACTATCACCTTGCTGATCTCGAAGCCGCAGTCATCGCTCTTAGCAAATCCATCGAGCTCGACCCCAAGAACGCCGACTACCAACATTTTCTAGGAGTCGTACACTTGGAGCGAGCAGACTGGACAGCCGCTGATGCCGCCCTGCAGTCTGCCCTCGAACTACGGCCCAGATTCCCAGACGCACATTACAATCTTGCCGCCCTCAAACTGCGCCTCACACCACCCGACATCGACGCCGCTCAGCGCCATTACCTAACCGCCAAGAAACAGGGGCTCACACCCAACGAAAGCATGGAACGCCGGTTCAGAATCACTGAGGCCCCCACCAAAGCTAGCTTTCAAGGTACCCCAGCAAGCCCCTGACTCTCAGCTTGCCATTGACATTCAATTTGACCCGAACAAACCGCTCCTAAAGACTCCATTCCTACTACTGATCGCCAGCATCTTCCTTACAGTATGCTCAATCGTCACATATCGAGTCTCGGAGCCGACCCACCGCAAGAAGACACTCGCCCCGGCACAGATCTAACCCTGCTCAACGACCCGGTCATCGATTCGGTGAAGACAAAAGAATTCCCAAACCGCTAACCAAGGATCCCAAGCCCACACCACGTCAGCAGACCTATCTATGGACCACGCTAACTACACCAACTGCCCTCCTCATTGCAAGCAATGAACGTGGTTCAGAGCGGATGAAATGAGTAGAGGTAGCCGAAATTGCCCGACGCAAAAGGCAAAGGCTTCATTCCAAATCTTGCGGTTTCTCATGGAACAGCCTACCAGCTGTCACCTGATGTCTGTTCACTGGTCACCAGGCAACTGATATTGGTTGCAACATTGGTAGTCTATTAACTTGAAATTTTGGAGGTATGAGAGGCATCTAGACAGTATCGACCCAATAACTAACGTTGCTACTTCTAGCTCTCAAAATTGAGTTTTCCGGAAGTGTCCTAAAGCGATACTCTCACCTGTTCAGCTCTGAGTTCCGTGCAACCATTCTCCAGTAAACAGACCCGTCTTCATTCACTTCCACCCCTTCTGTGCCCATCGAAGCACGACATAGCCAACCAGGCTAAAAGTTGGAATACCACCCAGGCTTGCCGCCATCGCCAAAAGTGAATACGTTCGGGTGGGAATGTAGTATTAGCTGCACTCCTATGCAGCCACAACAATTGTGTTCACGCTGCCCCATAGGGTGACGTGTCAGCCTATTCCCACCCGCCTTGCTCGCGTCGGCCAGAGGCAATCGTGAGGACCACTAGAAAGCCCAACAGAACCATCAAAAGGAAGTGCCCGCTCTTGTCTCGCCCCCGGGCACGTGATGCCGCACCCTATTCATGAAGATGAAGCGCTGGCCGGAGTTGAAGTAGAACGTGAGGCCGGTCATGTACAACCCGAACAGCCAAGCCGAAGTGATGAGCATCCAGCCTCGCACCATCACCAACTAGCCAACTTCCGGTCTTGGATCGCGGTTGAGCAATTCGCTAAGAGCGTCTTTCGGCGATTTCTGCTCGTACAGAATAAAGTAGACTTGATCGATGATCGGTGTGCGGACACCAATCTTACGCGCCAAGGCATAGAGATTTTTGGTATTAGGGATACCTTCGACAACCATGTGCATGGATTTTTGCACTTCTTCTAAAATGTGACCTTTGCCTAACATTTGACCGACTCGGTTATTACGACTGTGGGTGGAATAACAGGTGACAATGAGATCCCCGACGCCACTCAAGCCTTGAAAGGTTTCTGGACGACCGCCCAACGCGGTGCCCATACGAACCAGCTCAGCCAAGCCGCGGGAGACCAGCGCGGCTTTGGCGTTGTCGCCAAGGCCCAAGCCATCGGCGATACCGCCGGCCAGCGCAAAGACATTCTTAACCGCACCGCCATATTCAATACCTAGCACATCGTCACTGGTGTAAGTGCGAAAGTAGGGCGTGGTGAAGATGGCTTGCAAACGGCCCGCAACCTCGGAATCTTCGCACCCAATCACACAAGCAGTGGCCATGTGGTGGGCAACTTCTTCGGCGTGGCTGGGACCTGACAGAGTTGCAACGGGATGGCCTGGGCAAACTTCGGCCAGCACCTGGGTCATGCGTTTGCCGGAATCGGCTTCGATGCCTTTACTGGCTGAAACGATTGGCACATCTTGCCTAAGATTCATGGCTGGCATGGCCCGAGTCATCACCTCGCGTATGGCTGCTGAGGGCGTGACGACAACCACCAACTGTGAGCCTGCAAGCTCTGCAAAATCAGTGCTGGCACGAACGCATTTCGGCACCCGATCCTCAGGCAAATACTGCAGGTTGGCATGCTTGTAGTTAATGTCGTGTACTACTTTCGGGTCGCGCCCCCAGAGCACGATATCTTCGGTATTCTCTGCGAGGAGTATAGCCAGTGCTGTGCCCCAACTACCTGCCCCGATCACGGCCGCTTTGTCCACGTTCATAGCCTTAGGTTCTCCCGGATTCGATTCAGGTGCAACGCCTTGTTGATAGCTATTACAAGCAAGTTTTGTGTTAGCCTATTACTTATGTTCTAGGTGACCCCTGATGACAGACTACGACCAAGATTCTGCGTAAGGATATCTATACGCCTCTTGGATGAAGCCAACTTGGACTTGGCTACGGATGGTGGCTGCAGTTTCCACGACATTGGCGGCTGGCCTAGGACAAGAGCAACGACGACTCCCCAACCTGGACTGCCAATGACGAACTCACCCTGCTGCGTTCCGATGGCTTGGAAATAGGTTGCTGGGAGACGTTGTTGATCGGGATCGAATGCTCTCACGGACAAGCGTTAAGACCAAGCGGTTTACTTTCACTCGGCGCCTCTACAAATCCCCGCTGAACTCGCTGCCCGGTATGGTGGATCGCGTGACTTTCATGAATGTCGCACAGATTGAGCATGTCGTGAATCTAATCAGTTTCCAGGAAGCCCTGAATCCACAGCCTCCCAATGACGGCCATGGCCGACACTCGCCTAATCTGTTCGAGCAAACCGTTTCAAACACCTAGGCGCCCAAGCCAGTATTGATTTGTGTCTATGATAAAATCTCGAAGGACTTTGGATGAGCATTCAAATGATACTCCGGCGCGAATAGCGTCGCTAAGAACACTGGTGACTTGTTAGAAGATGAATAGGAAATCAACTCTTGGCAGAGGTTCCCCAACCAGTTTACCGATTTGAACGAACCCTTTGGTGAAGGAGACGATCTTCTCAAGATGAACTGTGTTCAAGAGGATGATGGCGGCAACCACCAAGTTCAGACCAGAAGCACAGTAACACTGGTTCACAAAAGATCGGTCCCACACTTGCTTCCGGTGGGTTGTCGAATTCACGAAAATCGAGATTGGTTCTCGTCTTCCACAATGCCGAGCCACTGATCTAGATTCTAGCGGTGTTCATCAGTTAATCGATCGTTGAGAATGTTGTGAGACCTAGCTCAGACATTTGGACTGACGTAGTCCTCAAAGTCTTGCCATCGACTTCTAGTATGCTCAGCGATGAGCTCAAAGAGAGGTCGTTGGAGTTGTTCACCAAGTCGACGTATTCGGCCTGGCAATCCGGCGAGACAAAGCAGCACAGCAAAGCCCATTGGATTGGTGGCCCACCTGCGTTGCCGAATGAGAATCCAATCGCCTGCACTCAGCCTGTAGTATCGCACTAGATACACAGGATCCACGAGCAGTGTTCCAAAGAAAACTCTCTGTGAGAATGACAGGACAGTTCGACGAGCCATGGAGCAGGAAAATGGTGTTCGGCGGCTTTGTTGTCCTTGCCGAGTTCGAGTGAGAACTGATTCGCGAGCCTACCAAGGCTGGGCTAGCCGCTGCTTTCCCTAGAGTTCGGAAATACGAGCTGACCAAAGCTAAAGTGCGTTGGGCTCAAGCTGCCATGAGTAAACGCGGCACCAGTGTCTTTACCTCATGCAAAAAATTTGGGGGCCCGGACCACGATCTACCGCTACGTCAGCCCTCAAGAGGAGCTACGTCACCACAGGAGCAGAGTCTCAGCACTTAGCGTGCGCTATTTTCCCTTCTATGGAGTGACCATATTCCGGCCTTTACGCCCGTCTAACGGCACGCTCCGAAACCTTTTATCTTCACTGCAGAGTCCAGTTCGTCGCGAAAAGCAATGCAGGAGCGCACGATATGGTCAATCCTAGCCTTGATTTGATCACTGGCAAAAAGCACGGCCAAAGGATTATCGAAGCCTCCTCCAAACACAAACACCAGGCGACGCCCTGGATTGCGATGTGGCATCGGCAGGACTTTCGGTTTCACGATTTGCGCACAAAGCGATTCTCCTTACCCGCCCGCAGACGTTGGATGTTGCTGCGATGTTGCCAGATGGCTAGAAGAGCGATGATGAGTGTGAAGACCAAGTAAGCGGTTGGAAGACCATCGGAACGATACGTCAGGACCGCCGTCGTGATCGGCAGCGAGACAGCTGCCAGAATGGACGCGACGGAGACATAGCGGGTGGCCATGAAAAACCCGATCCAGGTGATCACGGCGACTAACAGTGTCCATGGCAACAAGCCACCCAACACGCCAGCCGAAGTCGCGATGCCTTTGCCACCCTTGAACTTAAGCCAAACCGGAAAGTTGTGCCCGAGGATAGCGAAGACACCTGCTAGGATCGGCTGCAGGCCTTCGCCTACATTAGGATCTTGCACGGCCTGTTTGGCAATCAGCACCGGGACGATCCCTTTTAAGACATCGAGCATGAAGACGACGATCCCTAGTGACTTGCCACAAACACGAAAGACATTGGTGGTGCCGATGTTGCCGCTGCCGTGTTGACGGATATCCAGGCCTTTCATTTTGCCAGCGAGCAGGCCGAAAGGAATGCAGCCTAGCAGATAGGCAATGACTATATAGAGTGCGATCATGCGCGTTTGGCTTTTGATGCTAGAGCTTTCTTGACCATGGCCAGGGGTAGGCAATTGGCCACGTCTTCACGGCGCAACCAGCCTTTCCGCGCCACCTGCACACCATAGTACAAGTGTTGCAAGCCATCCGTTCGGTGGGCATCAGGATTGATGACGCAAGTCACCCCTTTGTCGCGTGCCATACGCCACCAACGCCAATCCATGTCTAGGCGTCGCGGATTGGCATTGATCTCAATCCAGGTTCCCGTTTCAGCACAGGCATCAATGATCTTGGGAATATCGATGACGTAAGGATCGCGACGCAATAGCAAACGCCCTGTCAGATGCCCAATCATGGTGATATAAGGATTCTCAATCGCTTTGAGAAACCGCGCGGTCTGTTCTTTTTCAGGTAAGGTGAAAACGTTATGAATGGAAGCCACCGTATAATCAAGCTGTGCCAGGACATCATCTTCGAAATCAAGAGAACCGTCCTTCAAAACATCCACTTCCGAACCAGCAAATAGTGTGATGCCGTCGTACGCTTTGTTGAATGCCTTGATCTCTTTCACCTGTTGCAGGAGACGCTCGGCATCAAGACCTTTGGCCTGGTAGGAACTCTTGCTGTGGTCCGAGATACCGAGATACTCTAGCCCTAGATCCTCCGCAGCGGTGGCCATCTCTTCCAAGGTATTCTTGCCATCACTGGCCGTCGTGTGATTATGAAAGGTTCCACGCAGATTACCAAACTCCACCAGAGTCGGCAAGTCGCCTTTTTCAGCAGCTTCAATTTCACCCATATTCTCACGCAGAGAAGGTTCCACATAGCGCAATCCCAACGCCTCGTAGAGATCGGTTTCTGAATGGATCGATGGCAGGGGCTCAGATTCCTTGCCTTCGATCGGTGCCAGCCGGTATTCGTTGAGCGTGTAACCATGGTCACGGGCACGACCTCGCACTGCAACGTTGTGTTCTTTGCTCCCAGTGAAGTAGTTTAGCGCAAAGGGGAATTCTTCCGTGGAAACAGCACGCAGATCACATTGCACGCCATTCTCTAGATAAACGCTAGACTTGGTTGCTCCATGGATGATCACGCCCTTAACATAATCTTGTTTTACAAAGTGCTCCATGATTCCAGCCGGATTGGAGGTGGCGACGATGAAGTCAAGATCGTGCACAGTCTCCTTGCAACGACGCACGCTTCCGGCGGAAGCCACTTGCAAAGCATCAGGGTGCGTCTTGAGGTGCTCAAGAAGATGCTTCACTTGCGGCAAGACATCGCCTAACAGAAAACGATCCGCATTGGATTCACGAAAGGCGATGGCTTCCAGGATTTTCTCACTGGTTTTCTTGCCAAATCCGCTTAGACTAGAAGCAGAGCCATCCTCACAGACACGTTTCAGGTCCGCGATGGAAGCAACGCCCAAGGTGGCGTAGAGCGCTTTGATCTTCTTGGGACCAATGCCAGCGATAGTGAACAGCTCAAAGATAGTTTCTGGAAACTCTGCTTTGAGGTTTTGATGGTACTCCATTTCCCCTTCCGCCACCAACTGATGCACCTTCGAACCCAGTGCTGCACCAAAGCCTTTGATGTCGCCTAGGTCATTGTCGCGCGCTTTCTGAATGAAATCGCCCGTGAACGCGGTAATGGCATCCGCGCCATTGCGATAAGCGCGAATCTTGAATGGATTCTCGCCCTTGAGCTCCAAAAGCAGCGCAATCTCTTCTAAAACCTGCGTGATGTCCTCTCGAGTCATGGTGAAAACAAAGGCTAGCCCACACTTGGTTTCATCGTAGCGCGGCTCGGCCGCTGAGCTTAACCACATTGCCCTGAGATGCCATTGCTAAGTTTGGCGGTCAGGACTCTTACTCCGCGTCTTGACGAATGGCCTCTACACAGCGGCCATTGGGCGACTGCCTTCCAATACGCTCCCAGAATCGCATGCCGTCACCCGCTCCCAGCCATCACCGAGGTCGATCAAACGCAATGAGCTGGTCTCGGATTCCCACCCGCCCTGATCGCCGCTAAACTTGGGCAGATATGCTAACGTTTCCCTAATTCGTCGCAAACAATCGAACATCAAGCAATCGCCAGTTTCCAAGTCGTGCACGAATAGCCGCGGCACATAGTCACGCATTTCTGACAGAGATGTTAAATGAACGTTATAATTAAGGTCCAAATTGAATGCATATTCTAAACTGACGCTAAGAGCCAACGATGCCAAAGTTTGCATCGTGATCGAGAGACGGGACCAAGGATTGGCCATTAACGTACTAGTCGTAACCTCAAGCTACCACCACCAGAATGACAAGATTCCTGACCCTTCCACTTCGGCGGCCAACCAACTGCAATGATCGCCCGCCACAGCGGATATGGCGATGCAAGGGTCGCCGTTCGGTCGAGGCGTTGCTACGCGCTGCCAAGTCCGTACACCGTCGGTTGCCCATGGCAAGTCGGGAGCGCCTAAGGCTTCACCAAGTGCCACCGTTTCAAACGCGGTAAAGTGCATTTGATCAATCTAGACAAAACCTTTACTATGATAGTGTTTAGGGTAGAACTCAACGTGTTCAGCATGCGCTCCTAATCTCACCACCGTCTCACGCCGGTCGTTCGAATAGGCTTCTGTCGGAGGAAATATATCATTAACACCGCACTAAATCGAGCCAAGCTCGGAACTTTAGTTACTCTGGACCCAGCACACCCGCACGGGAAATGACGTCATCTTGACTATTCACTCTCTGGTGTTCTACTTTCACCACCGAAACACTCTCGTCATATCCGAAGGTAAAGTCCATAACCGCGCTACCATTGACCGATATCGTGATCGCATCGGAGTTCACACCGAGAGTAGGCTTCAACGCTTCTTAATTCACCCCTGCCGTGGGGCACTGTTTGCCGAAGATGCAGAACACGAACCAAATGATTCCGACAAGCTTTCCCATGAGGAAGCCCTGAGAAACTTTCTAAGACGGAACAGCTAGTTTGCGGAACCAGACTTGGACCAATTTAATAGTAGTCGGATATTGTCTGCATAAGAGCGCCTAAGGATGGGTTCTTGCGCTTTCTGGGTTTGGATTTAGAGCTATGTGGACTACATTTGCCTTCCATTTATCATAGAAACCGACATCCATGAGCACCAACGCATCATCGACCAATGATTCCAAAGCACAAGCTGGCTTAGAGCGCGGCGAATCCATGACCGGGGCGGAAGCTTTGGTTAAGTCCATGGAGCGCGAGGGTGTCGAGGTCATGTTTGCCTATCCAGGCGGGGCCAGCATGCCCATCCATCAGGCTTTGACCAAGTCAACGCAGATCCGCACCTTGCTGCCTCGGCACGAGCAAGGCGGCTCATTTGCTGCTGAAGGTTATGCCCGGGCGACTGGTAAAGTGGGTGTCTGCATGGCGACTTCCGGCCCCGGTGCTACCAATTTGGTGACTGCCATCGCCGATGCTTACTTGGACAGCACGCCGTTGGTGACTATCACCGGTCAGGTTCCGCAGTTCATGATTGGCCGTGGCGCATTCCAGGAGACAGATTTCTTTGGCATGACACTGCCAGTGGTAAAACACAGCTACTTGGTGACCGATCCGAATGATATTCCACGCATCGTCAAAGAGGCTTTCCACATCGCCAGCACCGGTCGTCCGGGTCCGGTGGTGATCGATATGCCGAAAGATGTCCAGGAAGCCAAGGTCCAGCCTGTGTATCCCAGCGAGATCAACCTGCGCGGTTATACTCCAGAGCGTGAACTGGATGATGTGGCATTGAACGAAGTCATCGGCCTGATCAAGGAAGCCAAGCGTCCGGTGATCTATTGTGGCGGCGGTATCATCTCATCCGACGCTTCCGATGAGCTCGCCGAATTTGCACAACGTGCCGGCATTCCAGTGGCCACCACGATCATGGGTGTCGGCTCCATTCCCGAAAGTCATGAGCTGTCGCTCAAATGGCTTGGCATGCACGGCACCGTTTACGCAAACAATGCCGTGAACGAAGCCGACTTGTTGCTCGCGCTCGGCGTGCGCTTCGATGATCGTGTCACTGGCAAAGTGTCAGAATTTGCCAAGCACGGCACCATCGTTCACATCGACATCGACAATTCTGAAATCAACAAGAACAAGGACGTGCGTTTGCCCATTTTGGCGAATGTGAAAGAAGCCTTGGTTCGATTGAACGAATTGTTAGACCAGGACGGCAAGAAACCAAAGACCAGCGATTATGACACGTACCCAGATTGGTATGCTAAGATCGCCAGTTGGAAGTCCGATTTCCCGCTCAAGTATGAAGATCCAGATCCAGCACTGATCCCGCCGCAGTATGCGATTGAGCAACTGTTCGACCTCTCTGATGACATCATCATCACAACGGGAGTGGGCCAACATCAAATGTGGGCTGGTCAGTATTACAATTTTGACAAAGCACGTCAATACATCACTTCGGCAGGTCTGGGTTCAATGGGCTACGGTTACCCTGCAGCCATTGGCGCCAAGGTCGCCTTTCCCGACAAAGAGGTGGTCGACATCGATGGGGACGGATCCTTCTTGATGAACATTCAGGAATTGGCCTTGGCCAAAGCGGAAAATGTGGCGGCAAAAGCTCTGGTGCTCAACAACCAGCACCTTGGTATGGTGGTGCAGTGGGAGGACCTCAAGTATGAGAGCAATCGCGCCCACACTTACCTTGGTAATCCAGCTGCACCTTCTGACATTTATCCCGATTATGTAAAGATGTGTGCCGGCTTCGGTGTCGTGTGTGAACGCGTGACCAAACGCGAAGAAGTGCGCCCTGCCTTGGAGCGAATGCTCGCAGCGAAGGAAGCCTATGTGGTGGAAGTGATGGTGCCATACACCGAGCACGTGTTACCGATGATCCCGGGTGGTATGACTTACAAAGACGTCATCACCGAGCGTATCGCTGAGGGTTACAATGCTTCCGCCAATCAGCACATCCCGACGGCATTGTAGTAGCTTTGCCGCACTAGCAGAAGCGTTGCATCGTTTACCACGTATAAATCGCCGTCCTCAGCGACGTCCATGATGGCCTGGTTCACCTCCGGCGGGTCCTGCCATCAGCGGCTGAACAGGGCTCGGAACACCTGGTCTTTCTTGTGGATTTCTGCGCGCCGTTCAGTCTAGCAGAACTCGCCAAGGGCTTTACTGAGCAGATCGATTGTGTATTCGGCAACAACGATGGTAACACCTACTTGTTGTTTCAGATTGCCGACCAGCACAGCCATGTGACCTTACATCACCCCATCGCCGATGGTGGAAAGCCCTGGCCGTGCTATCGGGCTCATTCATTACCCAGAAATTGGTCAGCACATGGCTGAGAGCGGTGCCTCTGACGCGGTGTTCAGCGGCCACGATCACCAACGTTTATCAACATCAAACGAAGGGCGGCCTTTGGGC
>MDTC01258877.1_pt1 | contig 12475 bp, 12 predicted proteins | sample 811181 | NCBI WGS metagenome assembly MDTC01 (sample SAMN05326644, study PRJNA326480) | marine metagenome | isolation source: seawater | place: Pacific Ocean: North | collected 2011 | reverse complement strand
TTAGCATCACGTAACAGCTCGCTAAATTCAAATGTTTGACTACCAGAAATAAGATTCTGTTCATAATCCTTGAGCTGGGATAAGAGCTGTTTATTTTCATTAAATCTTTCAAGGGAAATTTTGAGTTCATTTTTCGAATTAATGATATTTTCTATAAGTTTTTTTTCAACATAGAAAAAAAGAGTTAAAAAAATTAGTATTCCTAAGATCTTTATAAGCAATTTCTCCCTGCTAGACATTTTAAAATTCATAATTTATCTCAGTTTGTATATATCCACTTATAATTTCTCTGTTGCTTATTGCAGTTTTATAACCTGCTTGTTGCATATTATTAATGAATAATGATTCATCAACTTCATTTTGGAAAAGGTAAATTATTTTTACAGTATTAGAATCATTTAATTTAACTTCAACATTTGTAATATTAACTGTTGTGGGTGTTAATGAAATTAGTCGCTGTATCTGAAGAAGTATTGTATTTTTTTCATAATTTATATTGTTATATTTTTGCTTTATATCTAGGGAAATATCGGGAGAATTTTCACCAGGGTAAATATCTTCATAGATTTCTTTGATAGTTTGATCCATAGATTCTATTTGGTTCTGATTATGATAAATATTAAGAAGGCCAACTAAGTTTACTAAAACAAAAACACCCAATAAAACATACAAGTATTTATAAAATTTTTTTGATGATATCGATTCAATTAAATTCAATGAATTTAAGGTTGTCATTGAAACATCATTATCATTAAGATAAAGTTCGTCTTCATCAATTTCTTTTAATTTAGATTGATTTTCAAGTAGTTTATAGCTTGAATATTTTAGTTTGACTGATTTTTTATTTTCATATAAATAACATAAATCGTTAAAGAAAATATTAGATTTAAAAGCACTAAAATATGTAAGATCAGATGCTATATTCAAACTTCTCTCTGTATGTGAAAAGACCGATTTTAATTTTTTTAAATTATCTAATGAAATAACATAGTATTGATTTTTTTTAGTTGTAGATAAAACTTTTAAGTTAGATGCATTTGTTATTGAATTAGACGCTATTTGATTTAGTATCATTGCCTCTATATTGTCTTTGTTAACCATCTTTGTATTTGAATCAATTTCAACTAGGTTGAGGATTTCATTGGGGACTATAATCACTGTTTTATCAGTTACAGTAAGATCTTGAATTTTTTGTAATTTAGTTGAATTTTTAGTTACATTTAAGAACTCTGATAGTGATGGATCTGTAAAAAAAATATACTTCATGATGAAATGCTTCTTCTTATAATATTACCATTGCGTGATTTTAAAGAAATTATACTGAAAAGATTAAAAAACGTATCTTGGTACATAGCTTTATAATGTATTTGTAGATATTTTGGTTCATATACTAAAAAATCCTCATTTATTTTAAAGGCATTAATTGAAGTTAAGTCTATTAATTGATTGAAGTTTTCATAACCGTTGATTGGTTTATTCAACATAATAGTTTCTATATCTTTTATGGACAATTCAGGATTAATCGACAATAAAACAAGATAATTTTGATTATTAAGGTCATTTATATTGAATGCAATATCATTATCGGGAAGCGCACAAATATTATCGTAGATATTTCTTAATTCGATATCTTCAAATATAGACAAGTTCTTTATTTGGCTTTTATGAAAATATAATTGATCTGGACTAAGTGATTTATTATTTTGTGAAGTGTAAAACAAATCTTCTGCACCAAATGGTTCTGGCAACCTATCTGTATCAAGAGAATCATACAGACGATCAATAATTTCTCTGTGTTTTGTTTTATCAATATCACTATAAATCAGTAAATTCTGAAAGAAATTACCATTGTCATCATTTTTTACATAGATTTCTCTAAATGGTTTAACCAATGTATTCAAGTTAAAACAATTTGTGTAGTCAATGAGCGAAATACTAAGATTTTCATATTTACTTTTTGCATATGTATTCAATTCTGTTTCAGCAATGCTTAAATTCTTTAGAAGAATAGAATTATTTTTTAAAATATTAATAAATAACTTTTCAGAATTAATTATTTCTATACGTTTTTCTATGGATGTAGTGTATATCGATGATTTAACAGTATCGTTATATATCAAACGACTAATTGCTAGTATTAAAAAACTTAAAACAACAATAAGTGCCAAAGTTGATATTAATACAAAACCTTTTTTCATTAAAATGTGCTAAATAATTGTTTAAATTCTTGATTCTCGTATTGATAAGTCATGAAGATGTAATCTGGGAATGAAATATCTTCATTTAGATTATTTATGGGCCATTCATCAGTAAGGTTTTCTGGTTCTAAACCAAACGTAAATTTAAGATTTAATACATCTGTTAAGATTATTTCTTCAGATAATATAGTCTCTTCTTTATTAGCTAACGTGGTTAATCTTACAAGTTCATTATCTCTGTAAATATAAATAACTCTTCTTAGTTTTGAGTGTTGCATTGAAGAATCAGATGAGTTGAGGGTAATAAACTTTAGCATTTGTTCATTTTTAGAACCAATAAAAGATGCATTTAAATCTTTGCCTGAAGTATCTTTCATCTTAAAAGGTATGGTTTGCATTAGATCAAGTCTAATCAAACTTACAGCATTAAAATGTTTATTATTTTGCTGAATGCTTTCTTCAACTCTATCTTTTAAAAAAACGCTGTTTGATAAGTACTCAAAAGACATAATAGAAATAATAGAGGCAGCCAAAAGAGCTATTAATATTTCAATTAATGTAAAACCCTTTCTAATCATTTGTAGACAGAAATTGTCAAATAAGAATCATTGGATGAAAAGATAATTTCAAACTCTCTTACATTTTGATATCTAGATATTTGATTTTGATTGATATCTGAAATATCAAATATGTCTTGAACTATATAATTATCAACAGAAGGATCTACTACATAGAGTGTAAGTAAATTTGTTCTCAAATTTGATTCATTTATAAATGATTGTTTTGAATCTTGTGCTTTAAGGTTTTGGTCTACTAGTTGAGTATAACTTAAAAAAGTTATTGATATTATCAGTAAAGATATTACAACCTCCATTAAACTAAATCCTTTTCTGGTTACTTTAAAGTTCAATTTTTTCTCCATTTTCTAAAATTAGTTCTTCTGTAGAGAGCTCATTTCCTGGATAAATAAAAAGGTAAATTTGATCATCAAGAACAGGCTTATCTTTATTGTTTACCTTAATAGAATCGATGTAATTAGATTCAAATTCTTCCCTCAATATCCATTTATCTTCATAAGAGAGATAGAAACCATCATGTTTAACACCATAAATATTACCAGTGTACATACTTAATTCACTATATTGCTTGATTTTTGCCTTCAGAGGCTCAATTTGAATTGGATCTCTTAACAATAAATAGAAAGAGCCAGATGCAATAGATATTATTAGAAGAGCTATTAATATCTCAAGTATGGTAAAACCTTTACTCAGTCCAGCTGCCAATATCTGCATTTTCCCCTTCTCCACCAACGGCTCCATCTGCACCAAGGGAAATGATATCAAAATCACCATATTCTCCAGGATAAACATAAATATATGGATTACCCCATGGATCAGTAGGTAGCTTCTTTGGTGTTAGATAACCATCTGTTGGATATTTATTCGGTTTTTTTAGGTTTCCTGGATTATTTATTAAGCTTTCCAATCCTTGTTCTTGAGTGGGGTATGTGCCCTCATTAATCTTAAACATTGTCAATGCAGTTTTAAGCCTTCCGATATCTGTTTTGGCCACTTCAATATAAGCATTACTCAAAGTAGGTAAAAAATTAATAGATACAAGTGAAACTAGCAGGCCTAAGATAACTATAACAATTAGTAATTCTAATAATGTAAAGCCTTTTTTAATCAATTTTTTCATAACGTAAATATTAAATTATTCATTTGAAGTAAAGGCAACATAATTGCCAGTACTATAAGCATAACAAAAACTCCCATAGTTAGAATAACAATTGGCTGTAATAATGTTAAAAGAACATTTCTTCGTGTTTGAACTTCCTGATCTAAAAAATGCTTTATCTTTTCAAACATTATACTAATCTGACTACCTACATCACCAGATGTTAATAATTGCTGAAAAACATTTGGGAAAATTGATGACTTTGAAAATGCCTGACTAAGTGATGATCCAGAGTCAATTTTATTTTCAATTGTTTCAACTTCAGATCTAAGAAATCTACTTCTAAAAGTATTTTTAGCAATTTTTAAACTATCGATAGTATTGAGTCCAGCTTTAGTCATTAATCTCATCGAGGAACAAAACCTTGCAGTTTGATCGTAAAGAATAACTTTTCCAAACAATGGTAATTTCAAAAAGAACAATGATGCTTTTAGCTTAATCTGTATTGATGATAGAGGTGAATTCAAAAAAATATAAACACTAAAGATAGATGAAGCCAAAACTAAGACTATATATGGAAACAATGCTGAAAAATCTAAAAGAAAGAGTGTTAAAGATGGCAATGCAACATTTGAAGATACAAATTGCTCAATAACCTGAGGTAAAACAAAGGAAAGTAATGCATATATAACGGCTAATGAAACAAAAAATAATATTGCTGGATAAACTAGTGCTCCAATAACTTCAGAGCGTACTTTTGCTTCTTTATCAAGATATATAGATAAATCCTCAAACACTTCAGCTAATGATGCCGAACTTTCTCCAGCATAAATGGTAGCAGTATAAATATCATCAAAAATTAAGGGGTACTTTTTCATAGACTCACTCAAACTATTACCTTCAGTTAAATCATCTATGATTTGTAACAATACATTGGAAAATTTTGTTTTTGACTCTTTGGCTAGGATTTGTAGTGAAGTTTCAATTGGTGTTCCAGCACCTAAAAGTGATGCTAATTGTTTTGTAAAAATAGATAAATCTTTATTAGAAATTTTTATGTTCGATTTATTTTCTTTGCCCAGAACTATCTTAAAAGGGTTTAAATCACGATTTATTAATATATTTCTTGCTTCAATTTCATCATTTGCAGAAATAATTCCTTTTATTTTCTTTTCATCCTTATTAAAGGCTTGATACTTGAACGTTGCCATTAGTCCTCAGTTATTCTTAATATTTCTGAAAGAGATGTCTCTCCTTTCTCAACCAATCTAAGACCATTTTCAAATATTTTCATGGAATCTTTGTAAACATAATCTGCAATCTTATTTTCAGAAGAAGATTTATATATTAATTCACTAAGTGTCTGATCAACAGTAATACACTCACCAATACTAAGTCTGCCTTTATAGCCTGTATTATCACATTCACTACATCCAGAAGCTTTAAAAATTTGGCCTTTAATATTGTATTTATTCATTAAACTTGACTTGGACGATTCAGTATCAGGACTTTTACATTTATCGCATAGTTTCCTGACAAGTCTCTGTGATATAACATATATGATACTGGAAGCTAATAAATACGGTTCTATTCCCATATCACGAAGTCTAGTAATTGCATTTACAGCACTATTTGTATGTACAGTTGATAAAACCAGATGCCCTGTTAAACTTGCCTGAATTGCGATTTCAGCTGTTTCTTTATCTCTTATTTCTCCAACCATCACAATATCAGGATCTTGCCTGAGAATTGCTCTCAAACCTTTGGCAAAAGTAAGTCCTGTTTTGTTATTAACCTGAGTTTGCCCAATACCATCTAATGCATATTCAACAGGATCTTCAATCGTTAAAATATTTTGTGATCTATCAGATATTTCCTTAAGCCCCGAATAAAGAGATGTTGTTTTTCCAGAACCTGTTGGACCAGTTACTAATATAATTCCCTCGTTTCTTGTCAGGGCTTTTCTAAATGGTTTAAGAATATCACTCGAGAAACCAAGATCATCTAAATTTATATGTTTTTTATCTTTTTCTAAAATTCTTAAAACAACTCTTTCACCAAATGATGAAGGTAATGTTGATACTCTTAAATCAACTTCCTTTTTTCCTACATTTATTGATATTCTTCCATCTTGTGGCAGTCGTCTTTCTGAAATATCAAGTTTTGACATAATTTTAATTCGAGAAATTATCATTTGTGTGATGTTCTTTTGATACTGCAGAACTTCTCTTAGAACCCCATCTACTCTAAATCTTATGCTTAATTTGTTTTCAAAAGGTTCAAGGTGAATATCAGAAGCTCTAGCATTTATTGCTTTTGTGATAGTAGCATTAATTAATTTTATTATTGGACCTCTATTTTTATCATCTAAAAGGTCATCAGATGGTGCAATTGAATTGGCAATATCAATTAAATCAATTTCTTCAACCTCTTCAAAATTAAAATCTTCTGATTTGTTGGTATATAGGTCTGTTAATAATGATTCAAATTCATCATCTGAATGTTTTATTTTCTTAATTTTTTCTAGAAATAAATGTTCTATGTTTGAAAGAGTAGCTGGATCAATATCACCACATACATGTAATGTCGAGGTGTTTTCAACTTGAGTTAAGGTAATTTTATTTAATTTACAAAAACTATAAGGCAACGGAAGATTCATTATTCTTCTTCTGTTTGATCTTCTTTTAGCAATTGTTTTGCTCTAATAAGGTTAAATTTTTCCTCTGAAAGATCCTTTGTTGTTACTGAATCCCTTAATATAGTTGGTCTTAAAAAAACCATTAAATTTCTTCTTTGAACAGATTTAGATGATGACTTAAATAAATTTCCAATTAATGGAAGATCGCCAAGAAATGGTACTTTATTTACAGATTCTTGAACATCTTCTTTTATTAAACCACCTAACACTAGTATTTCTCCATCATCAGCAAGAACTGTAGTTTCAATTTCGCTTTTTGTTGTAATCAAATCCCCAGTATTAGATAACTGTGCTCCAGCGATTCCTGAAACTTCTTGTCTAATATATAGAGCAATTGAATCAGATTCATTTATCTGTGGCTTAACGTCAAGTTTAAGCCCAATTTCTTGTCTAGATGTAGTTCTAAAAGGAGTTAGATTATTTGCCCCGAGGGATTCACCCGTTGTAATTGGGATTTCTTGACCATCAAAAAGTGATGCTTCTTCGTTATCAAGAACAACAGTAGATGGAGTTGATAAAATATTTGAATCTAAATCTTCCCTAAGAAGACTTAATAATAAAGCAAAATTATCTTCGCCATCAGTAATATTTCCTAATCCAGCTACAAAGCCTTGAGTATTTAGAATAGAATTTGCAGCGTTTGAGTTTGCACCGACATTTGAATCATCTGAATTTGCAGTAATTATCGATAATAAGTCTGGACTATTTGACGATGGAAAACGAGTAAGTGCAATAGGCTTATTATCGGTTCCATTTCCAGAATATAAAGTATCTACACCTAATGCTTGTGCTGTTGATTCTGATATTTCAACAATTATTGCTTCCACATAGACTTGTGGACGTCTAATATCTAACTGCTCAACTATTGAAACTAGAGTTTTGATAGTCTGTGGATTTGATCTGATTATTATTGAGTTTGTTTCTTCGTGAGAGGTAATAACTGTTTTAAAGTCAGCATTTTGTTCTTGGCTAAATGATCCTGAAATATCGTTTAGAATTTTTAATATATCTTCTGCTTTAGAATAATTTAAATATATAACTTTGCTACTCTCATTGACATTACTATCGGTATCGAGCTGCATGAGCATCCTTTTAGCTCTGATAACAATCTCTTGAGGGCCGCTTAATATTACTTTATTAGACCCTTGAAATGTTGCAACAGCTAATTTATCAAATCTTGTATTAACATCTGCCTTCAAAGCATTAATAAGCCTAAGAGCTTCAATTGACGACAAGTTCGATAGTTCAAGTTCTGATATAGTACTATCAAGTTCAGAGTCTAATTGAATAATTATTTCTTTTACTCTCTGTAAATTCTCAGAATCATCGGAAATAAGAACTTCTCTATCATTCTGTAAAGCAACAATATATGATCGAACTCCTACTATTGGTTTTACTGCATTTACAATTTCCTTTGCACTTGAGAAATTAAGTTTAATTACTTCTGTTGAGATTGATCCAGAAAATTTTCCTTCCTCTGAGAAATTTTTTACCCCTTCTTGTGAAGGAATAACCCTATAAACATCTCCGTCTTTCAGAACATTATATCCCTGTACCTCCATGGTAGAGACATAAACTTCCCATATAGAATTAGTATCAAGCTCAGCATCAGAATAAACAGAAATAACACCTTTAACTCTTGGATCAAGGATTATTGTTTTATCTGTGAGTAATGCAATGTCTTGAGAAAATGTTTTTATATCAGCATCTTTATAGAATATATTCTGTTCTTGTCCAGATACTAAAAGGGACAAAAATAGCATTAAAAGAACTTTCTTAAATTTCATATTTATTCTGTATTATTTATTTTGGTTTTATCAAAAGCAGTCTCAGAGCCAATAATATCAAGGAATGTGTAGTTTGTCCCATCAAAAAAATATGCTCTTGAACCTTCAGCATGTGAGAAAACAATCTGATTTGTTATGTTAGTACCTTGTTCAATTAACTTATATTGGTCCTTCTCTAAGACAATAATTGTACTTGTAGGGCTATTTCCCCTAATACCTACAAGCTCAAACCCTAAAGTAAGTTTTTTAGCGCTATCGACTGATACTGTTGGTATAGTATTGTTAACTAGTGGTGTGGGTAATTGCTCTTTTTGTGGTTCGGGTAACGTTTTTGAAATATTTATATTTGAAAAGGACAACACACCCAAATTTGCATAAATACCTAAAACTATAGCTAATAACAAACCAAATAAAAAAAGTCTTATAAGATCACCTTTAGCCATTTAAGAATTCTACTATTTATAAGGCAATCTAACAAAAAATTTTGAACCTACATTAATTTTAGACTCAACATATACGCTGCCACCTAATCTACCTGTAAGTTGCTTTACGAGTGATAATCCTAGCCCAGTACCTTTTGTATGTGCTCTTGCCTTGTCTGTCCTATAGAATCGATCAAAAACTCTCTTTAAATTTTGTTTTTCTATTCCATAGCCATTATCAGAAATTGATATTACAACATTGTTATTTTCTATTGAAGTTTCAAAAATAATTAATGATTTTTGGGGTGAGTATTTAATTGCATTTGCTAATAAATTCGAAATTATTGTCCTAAATGAATCTTTATCAGTTTTAATAAAATGTTCTTGATTTATTGTATTCTCAACGATTAAATTTTTTTCAAATACTAAAGATTGAACAGATTCAATTATTAGGTTTACTTCATTGAAAACATTTACTTTTTTCTTATTTAGGACTAATCCGCTAAATTCAATTTTTTCTAACTCAAGCAAATCATCTATCATTTCACTTAGACGCTCTGCATTTTCTTGTATGGACTTTGTAAATTTCTTTGCAGTTCCGATATCATTAAGGGCACCTGAATTTAATGTCTCTGATCCTGCACGAATAACAGAAACAGGAGTTTTTATTTCATGCGATATATCAGTTAACAAATTTTTTCTTAGGTTTTCTAATTTCCTTAGTGATGAAATATTGTTTATTACTAAAATATATTCGTTAGTAGATTCCATAATAGTTGCTGATAAATGCAGGTTTACCTCCACCCCTTTATTCTTAAAAGAAAATTCAGTTTCAGCTGATGAATATTCTTTTGTCTTTTTTAGTAATTTATTTATGGAAGATAATTGCTTATTTTTAATTTTCTCACCTAGAAAAAACTTATGTTTACCAAATATTTCTAATGCTATGTCGTTTGCAAACCTTACTTTATGATTTTTATTAAATATAATGACTCCCTGATTAATGCTGTCTAGCACAGTTCCAAATTGAGTTCTTTGATCTATTGCTTGTTTTATCTCAAAATTAAGCCTTTTTGAAATATCATTAAAAGTATTAGAAATTGATTCAAGCTGCTCATCCCCTCTCTTAATTTTTTCTTTTATTGGCTTTCCCTTTAAGGCTCTTTGAGTATTATTTAATAAAACTGATAAATCTCTTCTGATTCTGTTTTCAACATTCAAACTAAGAAAGCTCGAAGAAGCAACAACTAAAAAGAAAAGAATGATAAATGGAATAATAAAAAAATTGAATAGAGATTGGGAAAGATCAAATGGCATTGCTACCCTTATGATGCCCTTACTTAAGTCGCTTTGATCTCGAAGAATTGCTACATACAACAAATCCTTACCTGTTGTATTACTATTCCTTGTTGACGACCCAAAAGCATTATTCAAAGCACCAGATATTTCTATTCTGTTTTCTGGTGAGTGAATCTCTGTATTTTGCAGTTCTGATGATTCAATTTGTGAGTCTCCAATTACCTCCCACCTATCATTAATAATGGTAACTCTTAGCTGATCATAATCACTGTTAGAAAGTGCCAAACTGTCTGCTATAGAATCGAAATTAGTATTCGGATCATCAATATCTGGTATTAATGTATTTATAGTTTTTGCTTGAACATATAATGACTCAATTAACAGAGCTCTTGAGTTGTTGAATATAAAGGATGAGAAAATTGTAACGACTATAAATGTAATAAAAATTAGAAATGTAAGAGATAAAAGAAATATTCTTGAAAATTTTAAGCTAGGTAGAATTTTTGTCATTAAGTTATGTTATTAAATCTGTAACCTACGCCTCTTATTGTCTGAATGAAATCACCTGTTGTTCCTAATTTTTCACGAAGTCTTTTTATATGTGTATCAACAGTTCGAGTTGTAACTTCTGAACTATAACCCCATACATCACCTAACAATTGATCTCTTGTTTGAACTCTACCTTTCCTTCTCAAAAGATGATCTAGAAGTTTAAATTCAAGTGCAGTAAGTATTATTTCTTCGTTATCTATCCTCACTTCGTGGGCATCATGATTGATTGTAATAGGACCAATTTGAATTACACCTCCAGTATTATGTAATTCTTTTTGTTTTTTTAAAATTACCTTCACTCTGAGAATTAGCTCTCTTACGCTAAATGGTTTCGTAACATAATCATCAGCTCCAAGTTCAAAGCCAACTATTCTATCAATTTCTTCTCCCTTTGCAGTCAGGAGAATTATTGAAATATTTGATAGAGAATTATCATTTCTTACTGCCCTGCAGACGTCTAGTCCTGATATTCCTGGCAACATTATGTCCAATATCAAGATATCTGGTTTATTTGTTTTTATAGTTTCTAAGCATTTTTCTCCGTTTGAAAATTCTAGAGTTTCAAAACCTTCTTTATTAAAATTATATGAAAGTGCTTCTCGAATATCAGGTTCGTCTTCAACAATAAATATCTTTTTTGCCATGGACTTAATTTATATTATCTAATCAAGTGATGAAAGTATTTTCTTGATTCCTACTCTGTCTATTTTTTCTGTTGCTATTCTTGGCAATGGTTCACGTGAAATATAAATTATCTCTGGCACTTTATATGCTGCAATGGATAAATTTAAAAATTCTTTAATATCATCTGAACTTATTTGGGTTTTGCAATAGATATATGCACCAACAATTTCACCGAATTTAGCATCTTCAATTCCGCAGACGCATGATTCTAAGATATCCTCATGTCGATCCAGTGCATTCTCAACTTCCAATGTTGATATATTTTCACCACCTCTAATAATTAGTGATTTTTTTCGATCTACTATAAATAAATAACCCTCTTCGTCTATATAGCCAAGATCTCCTGTAAGCAACCATCCATCATTTAGGGTTTTCTTTGTTTCCTCATCGTTTTTTAGATAGCCTATAGTATTGGTTGGTGACTTGAATACTATCTCACCTACTTCACCATTTTCTAAAAAATTCCAATTTTCATCTGTAACTTTCAGCTCTGTAAGATATGGAACATTTAATCCACTACTATTGGGTTTAGCAAGATATTCCTCTCCCCTATTAATTGCCCCAAGTGCACATGTTTCTGTCATTCCCCATCCAAAAGTTAATGGTAAATTAAATTTATCATTTAAGCTTTGTACTTGATCTTCAGGTCTAGCAGCACCACCTGCACCAATGTCTATAAGTGAAGAAAGATTAAAGTCATCAACTTGTGGATGGTTAAGAAGATCCCATGATTGTGTTGGTACACCACTGATATTTGTAATTTTCATATTTTGAATCATATTTAATGCATCTGTAGCATCCCATTTATTCATTATGACAATTTGTCTTTTAGCCAAAGTAGAAAGTAAAAATATAGTTATTAAACCTGTGACATGAAACAAAGGAATATTTAGCAAAGTTTTTGCATTTTCCACAGCTAATAAAGTCTCTCCTTTAACGAGACCTCTCAATTCACCAAGTGTGTAAAAACCCAAAATTGCATTTACAACTGATAAATGTGTCAACATTACCCCTTTGGGTAAACCAGTAGACCCAGATGTATACAAAAGAACAGATACGTCTTCATCAGATGCATTACTATCTGGCCAGTTTTCATGATTATCCTGAACCACCTTATCGAAAGACAATATTTCAGAATTTTTAGAATCGGATTTAATA
>MDTC01075778.1_pt1 | contig 12475 bp, 10 predicted proteins | sample 811181 | NCBI WGS metagenome assembly MDTC01 (sample SAMN05326644, study PRJNA326480) | marine metagenome | isolation source: seawater | place: Pacific Ocean: North | collected 2011 | reverse complement strand
TTACCTCGCAAGCTGCTGCGACTAGTAAAGCTGAGATAACTGAAACTTTTGACATTTTGCCTTCTATTAGTGTGGTGGACCCGGCTCTTGCCGAACATATCAGAATTGATAGAGCTATCCTTAATGAAGCGCCTAACACCTGGGTGGGTGCGACCAGTGGGCATGAAAGTCAGCGGGTTCTTGTAGCATGTGCTCAAAGCCTCCCTTCTTCTGTTGTTGATGTCATGTTACGTGGCATGCTTTCAGGTATTTTGAAGTCAGTTTGGAGGGATTTGGATCAATTGGATAGTGATCAGGTTATTTTAGGTAAGCTTGCTAGAAAGGTTGTAGATATTCTCTGCCGCTATAAGGGCGAAAATTCAGTGATTGCAATAAGTTTAGTCATGATTTCTGAAGATGGTCTGGATGTCTCCTATGTCAGTGCTGGTGAGCAGGTTATTGTAGTGAATACGAATACTGACAGAATAACGTTGGGTAGTAAGGCTGCAGCTATTGTTTCACCCAGGGAGGATTTAGTTGTTTCAATGGAGAAATTGGATGGCATCGTTAGTCTGGAGTTTATCATGTCATCGTCTGTGAATAAAGCAGCTGTAACATACTGGAATCACTTGTCTCGATCAAAAAGGAGTGACCTTAATGAGCCGGCCTAAGACTCTCTTATTTATTTTAGGGTTTTTTGTGCTGCCTAGCATAACTTTGGCGAGCGCAGCCGGACCGTCGACCAAGGTAGAGATGGCCTTTGACACGTCTCATACTTTGAAAGTTGAAGACCTTTTGCAGGCAAGTGCATGGCAAAAAGTCGAGGGCAAGTTTGTTAGTCTGGGATTTCAAGATTCCGCTGTTTGGCTACGATTTGTATTTTCTAACCAAGGGCAAAATATTTTGGAGGAAACTCTTGAGCTGTATGCACCTCTATCAGATGATCTTAGGCTTTATGTGGTTGAAGGCGGGAGAGTAGTAGATAGTATTATTACCGGTAGACGCTACCTTCAAGAAAAGAAAATGGGTTTTAAAACAGCTCTGCCAGTCTCGATTGCGGCCAAGGGTGAGAAAAGTGTTTATGTTCGGATAGTGTCTGAAGATGGTATTATTATGGCATGGGATTCATGGAACTCTATGGCATATCCGGAAAGTAGTAGCTTGTTCCTTGCATTTCAAGGTTTGTACCTAGGTGCCGTTATCATATTCATTCTATATAATCTTTATCTTTCCTGGTTGCTAAAGGATAGGGTCTACTTTTTAGGAGCTATGTTTTCATCGGTATTTCTATTGGTAATCATGGCATTTAGTGGCTTTTTATTACAGCTTGATTTTACCAACTCGTTTTGGCTACACCAGCGTTCTACGGTAATATTGTCGTGCCTCAGTTACCCTTTAGCGGTGATGTTTACCTATGACTTTTTGCGATTAAAGTCAAAGCTGCCCAAGGCCAAGAACTACTATCTAATTTACTTGATTTTGTGGGTGCCTTGTTTTCTTCTAACCCTTACTCTACCTTATAAACAGTCGATATTTCTTCAAGTGTTTACGCTTTTACCTGCTGCATCTTTTGTCCTGGTCAGCTCCGGATTACTGGTTTTTCAGCCGGGTGAAAGGGTAAGTAGGCTCTTCTCATTTTTTTGGGGTTTCATGATCCTGGTTGTTGCCTTTACAGTTCTTAGTTTGGCAGGAATTTCTTCATTCAATTTCCATCCGCTCATAGCCTTGGAGCTGTCCTGCTTTCTTGAGATTATATTTTTATCATTGACTATGAGTGAGCGAATCAAGTTTATCAAGATCGAGAGTGTGGACGAGGAGCGTGCCTTACAGGAAAGCTTGAGCGTGCATGAAAGTGCGCGAGCTGTTCAACTACAGATTCTAGGTCATCCTCGCCCAGGTCGAGGTTTGCAGAGTTTTGGTTGGAGTCAGGCGGCTCAGCAAACTGGGGGAGATTGGTATAAAATTATTGCTGATCGGCGAGGAGAGAGGACATTTGTTATTGTGGCGGATGTGACCGGTCATGGCTTGGCCAGCGCAACACTTACCAGTGCTGTTGCTGGTGGTATAGATTATCTGTTCAGTTCAAAGGTAACAGATAATCTCGAGCTGGATTTAGCAATGGAGGAATTAGCGAAGGTCGCCAATGAGATAGTTTGTAATTATTACGAGGAAAACTTCAAACTGATGTCTATGGTGATATTGGGCGTCGATTCTAATGTTGAAAAAGTGTTTTATCTGAACGCAGGTCATCCGCAAATCGTTAGAAACTGCCGGGGGCATGTTCAAGGTATACTTGAATCAGGATCGCTATTAGGGTTAACGCCTACCTCTTGCTTTACAGCTCATGAGCTAACCTGGGGAAAAGGCGATATATACGCACTTTTTACTGATGGCTTGATAGAAAACCGGAACGTGGAGGGCAAACAATTGGGAATTCGAAAGATCCGGAGGCTTGTACAAGAGGCAAGTTCTCCTGCCGAACTGTGCGATATTACCTTGGATTTATTTAACGGCCATTCCCAAGATGTTCCTTTGGCTGATGACACCACATTTGTTGCTGTACGGGTTGTTTGAATAGAGTATTCATCAGCTTTATTTATCGAGGTTTTTATTTGAGTTTTAGGTATTGCTAGGCAGGAAAGCAATATCATGTGTGCCGGGTATAAAATCTGGTCGCTGAAAAGGTGGCCTATCTAAGAGCTAAACAATAGCGTCCAAAAATAATGCGATTGTTAGAATCTTTTACTGCACGGTTTATAAATTCTATAATAATAATCAATCTTTATGCCCCTGGTATTTTGGTGCGATTTTTGCTACAGGTTAGAAGAACCCTACTATGCATGGATTTATTATGTTAACTTATCTGTCAGGCTCTTGGAAAGAGCCGAAGCTTCCTTTAGCAACACTACTACTATTGACTGGCATCGCCTGCAGTGATGGCAGTTTTAAAGGGGCTACCGGGCAAAGGGTATCGACTGAAAGTGCTCAGAACCCCGAAGACTTTAGCCAAAGCCAGAGTCGTGATGACACTGATGTCAGCACTAACTTTAACAGGGGCCGTACAGAAGATGGCGATGCTTATTATTATGACCCCTCGTATGGTGGCCCTGGCGGTTCTAATGATGATCCGCTAGGCAAGCCAGGGGGTGCTGATAATGGTTATATGCTGCCTCGAAAGGGAAATAGCTTTGCTGACGGCAAGTCTAATGTAATGAATAAAATAAAAGTGACCTGCGATCAGCAGAATAGAGTTGTTTGGGTTGGGCCAGGAGCCGAGAAAAAAGCCAAGCAGGGCGATAAGTTTATTTCCATCGGAGATGATGAGCGTTATGTCGTTTTCGTGACAGGCGAGTTTTGCCCGACAGTAAAAGATGGGCACAATCTTTTATTTATAGTCGATCAATCGGGTTCTATGGTTGCGAAAACTAGTTCTGATATTTCCGAGGGAGGTAGTGACCCGGGGCAAAATTGTGGAAGGTTTAAAGGAATTCAGGCCGTGCTGAATAAAATTCCTAGGTCTTTTGACTCCGTATCTCAGGTTGGTCTTGTCAGTTTTTCAAATACTGTTAACGTTGACAAAGGCAGTTTGGGCGAGTTTAGGAGAATAAGGCAGGAAAAAGTATGCAACGGCTTTGGCTTTACAAATACGGACCGGGCTTTAGTCGAGGCTAGAAAAATAATTCAAGGGTTTCAGAGGTCTTCGCCAGGCCAGCCTACAACGGTTTACTTGATTACTGATGGTAGGCCTAGGTACGATAATAGTGATATCAATTCGCCGGCAAATGAGGCGATCAAGAGTCGCACCGCTGTAGCGATGAATAACTTACTGAATTTGAACTATACTCGTCTAGTTAATATTTTTGTGGGGAGTTCGGGGGCAGGTGGCTTCAAAATTTTGCAAGGCATGCCTGACAGGAAACACGAAAGCAGCGGTAAGGTAGAACTTGTCCATGTTCAGGATGCCGGCGACCTTCCGGCGAAGATGGCAGAGAGTATAGATTTAGATGTTGATAACGCAAGGTCTCAGCTCTTTGTGGATCCTTACAAGCCTTTGAATATTCCAGTAAAATTTCAGAAATCTCAGAAAAGATATCTTTATCAAAGTGATCCATTTGTGCTGCTGGGGAAGCCGAATGTCTGGCACAAGAATGAGGTTTTGATCGAAGCGGCTAGTGTTAGCGCAGAGAAGTCTAAAAAATACGTGCAGAAGATTACGATAAATTACTGTTTAAAAGGCTGCGAAGAATAGCCTTCTTGGGTTCAGTAGTCGTTGTGGATCCCAACAAGGCTGTGATAGAAAAAATCTCAATGCATGATTTGATGCTGTACCTTTGGGCAAATTTTACTAGAAAGCACCTCTTTGAGTTCAGCTATCTTTGTTAGCGTAGCCTCTGTCCAACGGCTGGGTGTCGATTGTGAGTTCAGCTCCTTGGTACGCGCCGCTTGAAAAATTGACTTGAGTTGAGCAAACTTAATCCTATCCAGACGCCTATATAGCAAGGTCACAGCTTCTTCACTGATCTGGGTGGGGTAAAGGGTGGAGCCTTTACCTAATAAGGCTGCAACCCTGGGAATGTGTCTGATGTGAGTTGTGCATGCTGGAACTTTCTTGCTCTGGTTAAAAATAGGTTGGTTGCTCCAATCGTCGATATTCATCTTGGTCAATTCTAGATAGGGCTTGGCCAGGGAAAAACCTTTGGCGAAAGTAGCGCCGAGATCGTGCCATACAAGGTAAGGCTTTTCGCAGTATGGCTTACCTCGGGCTTTGCTGATCCGGCTGCAAACTAGGCGCTGGTTGTCAGCTTTGCTGTCTGCATGCTGGAGCATGGAGGCAAATAAAATCAGAGCCTGTCTGTCTATGACTTGTTTGCGAAGTTCTTTCTTATCTGGGCTGAGGAATTCTGGCTTAAGAAGATCGCTAAAACGCCAGCCCTCGATTTTTGTGCCATCTTTTTTATTGCGCAGCTCAACGGCTTTACCTGGAAATTTCAATTCAATGGAAGCAAGGTCAAAATAGTATGAGCCAGTGCTCATCAATGCTTTGCCAAAGGGGTCTGCGGTGCATCCTTGGCAATCAACTGTGGCCGGGTAAACTCGGTCAGCGGCGAAGCCAATTCCCCACATGAGACGACTGGCGGCTACTTCCGCAAATACCTCATGGTTTTGAGGGCCTAAGTTTGGATTGCGGTGATGGTATTTAACTTTGAGTTTTTGACCTTCGAAACGGCATTTGAATTTTGGTGTTTTGCCGCTGTTGGGGCCTTTTGGTTTAAATGGAACTAATTGGCACTCGAGATCGGCTATGCCATTGGCCGTTGTTGGCCAAAAACCTCCCTCTGGACCCCTTTTGTAGTCAGGATTCTCCGGACGCTCTATGAGGATTTGAGATCTCCTAATGATTTGGCGATACTCCTCTGGGCTGCTTGGTTGGTAGTATTTCATAGCCAAGCCTGAGCTATCTGGTTTGTCATTTTTCAAAGCAAAAGTCTGCGGTGTTTTTGAGTTATGGCCACAGGCTAGTAGCATCAGGGATAAAGTGGTAGTTAGTATGTATAGGAAGTTCATAGCAAATCTCCAGGTTCAACTCTAGGTTTTGAGCCAAGGCCCTTCCGCGCATGAACTTAGCCTATAGATTGCTGAGTGAGCAAGGGTTTAAGCCAGCAATGGGGCATCGGACTAGAAAAGGGTGTTCTGTTTTGTTAGCGGTAACTTTTGTAAACCCCCAAAATAACCAATAAAATTTGATCTCGGCTTGGTGTGCGGTTCCACTATATAGTGGTAATGGCTGAACGATTGCCCGAACATTTTTTATCTTTAGCCTCTAACCTTTATTAGGAAGTTGTGTAATGGGCAATTCGTTGAGCCCTTTGGTTATCCGGTCGTAAAATGCCAAACTAGATTGGGAGATTATACTTTCATCATTTGGAGATCTTATAATTATATTTACAAGAGAAGACTCCAACTTTGTTGAGAATATCGGTAAAAAAAATTTTAAATAATAGATATAGATACTTGCTTTTATTTTTTTGTTGCACATGGTTGTTCCTCGTCGGTCGCTTTCTAAGTGTCAATGATGAAGCTCTTGACAATGTAATTTTCAGGGCGTAAATGGTTATAAATTTAAGTGAGGAGGTCGTGATGCGTTTTGCAGTATTGGTAATGGTTTTTGCAAATGTTTTCTTTCTAGGTGCCCTGCAGGCACGTCCACTGCAAGTGGATCAATGTTGGACTGATTTTGAGAAAGCACCGGAAGATTTGATTAAGCTGTGTAAGGTGCGGTTTTCTGAAAAGACAAAAAAGGGCTTGGAAGTCGCATTCTTTTTCGTCGCTAGTTACACGGGGGAGGACGTTTTGTACCCCGTTGTGCGCAACAAGATTCAAGGTGGCGTTTGTAGCTGGGGTGAAAGCTTTCGGTTGCTAGCGATGGACACTTATACCCCTGATGCAGAAAATATCCGACTGGGTACATTATCTTATTGCGACTCTAGCGGGTATACCAGAGATAAGGTGAGAGGTGAATTGCCCGGTGGCGCTGAAATAGTGACCGGAAAAGCCGACTAACAAGTTTCAAGGTATGGGGCCCAGTGGCCCTTGCCCTTTTGAGTTCTGGCAAGGTGGGCAATGAAAAGGGTATAGCATTGTTATATCCACTCCAACTTGTAAGTTTCTGGGCAAGGTCTGCTTGATAGTTTGTCGGGTCCGTAGTACCTCACGGTCCGCTAGGAATAATGACTCAACCGGGGCATCGCTATGAGATCAGAGTCGTCCACACCATATGCGTCATATAAACGTAGTGGTTTACGCAAACCAAGAGCGTCTGCAGTTGGTTTAACAACAAGATTTGCTGCCGATGTTAATAGCGAAAAGCCACATCCAGAATATCCTCGACCGGGAATGGTGAGACCCAACTGGCACAGTCTAAATGGTCCTTGGCAAGTGCAGCAGGGTTATGAGGGAGATGAACCGCCCATAGGTGGCAAATTATCACGAACCATCGTGGTGCCCTTTCCAGTAGAGTCGGCCCTTTCTGGGGTAAAGCAATCTTGGGAGCATATTTGGTATAAGAGGTGTTTTTCACTGCCAGACGGTTGGTCAGAACCAAATGTGATTCTCCACTTTGGGGCTGTGGATTGGCAGGCGGACGTATATCTCAATGGCCGAAAAGTGGGCTCTCACAAGGGGGGCTACGATCCTTTTTCTTTTGATGTGACCTCCTACCTTAATCCGTCTAGCAATAATGAGCTGATGGTTCGGGTGACCGACCCCACCGATCGGGTCGCTATTGCCAATGGTAAGCAGGTTCGTAATAGATTCGAGAACCCAAATAGCATGTGGTACACGCCTTGTAGTGGCATTTGGCAATCTGTTTGGATTGAGAACGTACCCCGGCAGCATATTACCGATTTAAAGATAGTATCTGATATTGATGCGGGGCTGGTGCGGGTAGGGACAGTATTTGCAGGTAAGACTTCTGGTTATCAAAAGCGTATTGCCGTTGTTGATCATGGTCAAGCTATTTCAGAATGGCAGGGCGATTGCAATACCGAGGCCGAGGTTCCTTTGCCTGGATTTAAAACTTGGAGTCCAGATTCGCCCTATTTGTATGATCTTCGGGTGGAGCTGCTCAATGATTTGGGAGCTGTGGTTGATCAGGTCGAAAGTTATTTTGGTATGCGTAAGATCTCCATAGAAAATGGACCAGAGGGTGTTCCTCGCATTTTTTTAAATAACAAGCCATACTTCAACATGGCCGTATTGGATCAGGGGTATTGGCCTGATGGGGTCTACACCGCTCCAACAGATGCTGCTCTGCGTTCGGATATTGAGGCTATAAAAGAATTGGGCTTCAATACTGCTCGCAAGCACATGAAGATAGAGCCTGAGCGGTGGTATTATTGGGCGGATAAGTTAGGTATTCTTGTATGGCAAGATATGCCTAGCCCTGCGAGTGTGGACGAAGATAGTGAATTTAAAGTTGCGAAAAGAGATCATCTCTCTAAATTTCCTGGCGCATTTTCACAATGGAAGCAAGAGTTGGAGAGAATGATTCAAACTCACAGGAACCACCCGTCCATTGTGTTATGGGTTTGTTTCAATGAACAGTGGGGACTGGTTGATGAAAAAATGCAGCTTGAGGTTGCAAAGCTCGCTAAACGCATAGACCCGACGCGACTGGTTACCGCTAACAGCGCTGCGGGTGTTGGGGAGCATGGTGGCCATAGCCATGGGGGGGATGTGAATGACTGGCATAATTATCCCGAGCCAAAGATAAATAGAAATATCGCTAGCCCTCACCAAGCCCATGTGAACGGTGAGTATGGAGGCTACATTTTTGTAGAAGCTGGCCACCAGAGTTCAGTTCCAAAGGACCTTAATTGGGTCTCAAAGGTAGCTACAAAAGAAATTCTGGTGGAAAAGTATTTGGGTGGTATAGCCGATGTTATCGAAATAAAGCGCCAGGGGGCCAGTGGTGCAGTCTATACACAGTTGACTGACGTCTTAAGCGAGGCTAATGGTCTACTGACTTTTGACCGTCAGGTCAATAAAATGTCGGGTTCAATTGCTAAGGTACGGCAAGCCAATCGAAGTACTTATGTGTGATACAATAGCATAAAATTTTGAAAATTAATTTTTGTTGCATAGGCTTAGGTGACTATTGCCCAGCTGCCAATGTAAGGAGTGTTGTTATGCTTGTTGATTTTTCCAAACTGGATAAGAAGGCTACTTATCAGTTGATGACAGAAACAATTATACCGAGGCCAATTGCTTGGATTCTCTCTGAGAACGAAAATAATAGTTATAACCTTGCGCCATTTTCATACTTTAATGCAATTACCTCAAGCCCTGCTCTTATCAGTGTTTCTGTTGGTTATCGACCGGATGGAAGTTTTAAAGATACCCGGCGTAATCTCGAAGTGCGTGCAGATTTTGTCCTGCATATTCCTTCATTTGAGCATGCTGCAGATGTCACTGCAAGTTCTCAGCCCTATCCCAATGGGGTATCAGAGGTGACGGATTTAAATCTTGATTTGGTTGCAGATTTAAGCTCAACTAAGCTGCCAAGGCTTGCCCAATGCAGGGTAGCCTATCATTGTCGTTATCAGCAAACAATAGAGCTTGGAGATAATAACCAAGGTTTGCTCATTGCAGAGGTAGTTTCCGCTTATCTAGAAGATAGTCTTATCAGGGGTCAAGGTGGAGTTGATAGCCAAGCTATTGATCCACTTTGCCGGCTAGGAGGTAACGACTATGGGTCTTTGGGAAAACTGATCTCAGTAGATAGAGGCCCATACCAACCATAACGGCGACGGCAAAATGTTTTTAGAGTTTTTAGCAAGCAGTGTTATTTCTGGTCACAGTCTAGTTCTCAAAAAATTCTTGGTGAATTGTCCCTTGGATTTTCAATTGCGGATCATAAATAGTGTTAGCCAGTGGCTTTTGATCATCTCAGAAGCTGGTTGTGGGCTATTTTTTGGTTCTACTATACTAAGATAGCCGTCGGCATAGGTATCATCTTTAGAAATGAGGTGAGATATGGTTTAGCGAATGTAAATGCTATACTTATCTGTTTTTTATCTTCAGATAGTTTCATGGCCGGCTCGCTTGCAAGTGTTTTGATACTTTTTGGATCTTTTCATTTGTGCCTATTGTCTCCTCAATAAAAAAAACCTCATGATTTTTGTGTTCTCTTTGGCAGAAACTTTCAATCACTATTGTAAAACTTCTCGGTTCCTTATAGCCGGTGTGGCCGGCTTCATAATTATAACTTTGAATCATTCTACCGATGGATTTTAGTTTGTTATCTGCACTATCTAGGCTAAACCACTCGTGAAACCAAGGGTCACATACCACAATGCCGGTCCCTAGGTCTTTTATAGAGTAGCTCTTGCCGATCTTAAGTTTGTTACTTACCCCTATCAGAACGAAAACATGATCAATATCTTTAAAATACGCGGTTGCTAGGCCGACTTTTTCACTGTTTAGCTGAGAGTGAGCCGAAGACAGATAGTTGAATGCGGCTTGTGCCTGTTCTGCACAATTTCCTACCTTTGCTCGCTGCATAGCTCTGTGATGCCACAGGTCAGAATACAGTCCAAAAACTTTTCTCCAGTGTGCATTTCTTCTTAATTTCAAAAGTTCGGTTCCTAAGTGGTCGCGGCAGATCCCTTTATGGCCCTCGGCGTGGGCGACGTCTTCCGGCTTATTGTAGGCTCCTAGCGGGAAAATATCTTCGCAAAATTTAACCGCATTTTCAGCAAGTGTTAGCTTGTAAGTCATATCCTGAGAAACCGATAAGGGAGGTGTGTTAGGCTTAATTATGAGGTCGCTCTTCAGGCGTGATGGTAGTTTGCAGCGAGGTGCTCTTATACAGTTGGTCAGCATTTGTTCACCTTTCTTTCATCTTCTAAACCCTCAGTAACTAAGGTGACTTAAGCGTTATTGAAACAAAATATTAATTGATTTTTCGTTGCGATGTTTTGTTCCGAAAAAACCTGGTGTTATTTGCATGGAAAAAGCATTAACAAGCAAAGCCTTGAATTTAATAAAGTCTCTTGAAAACGGTCATCTCATCGCTATTTTTCCAGCGGTGGGGTCCCAGTTACCTTCGTAGTCATACCTTTTCTGGCCGCAGGACGCAAATATTGACCACCTATATTTTCGTTGAGGGGCAGTGTAGGTCAAGTTTTGCGCCGATTTTCCACTCTAAGTCGGTAAAATGAACTAAAAGACAGCAGTCCATATGCCCGAAAACACCTCTAAAAATTACACTGTTCAAGATTTTACCATTTTAAACCGAAAAGTAGGTCGGGAGATACGATGTTCTTAGTGGTCGCCCAATTTTTACTGGATAATCAAAGGCGGCTCTCATGGCTCTTGGTAATAATATCTTCCTGACGACTTGTCTTCTTTACATATGTGGCTGCAGTGACGGTAGTTTTGTGGGGTCTACTCAGGCGGCTGATGGGCTTCCTCCAGCTAGCAAGGGACCTTCTGATAGAAGTTCGGACAGCGATGTGAGTACTGCTAGAAATAAAGATCAGCCAGATACTGCAACAAACCTAAAGAAAATTAAATCAAAGTCAAAAAAAGGCACGATCAATAATGTAGCAAAGCCGAAGACAGAAGTTGATTTGTCGCAAAAGACAGGTGTGCCAGGTGGCTCCTCCAGTAGTGATTTCGATAGTCGGGCAGGAACCCCCGTTACAACATTAGCTGTTTTTTTTGAGGACGGTCAGCTGAACGGTAATTTATCGGATAATGATTATAATGATGCTGTAGTCTGCTTCAAAGGCGATATGAAGGTCAATCAAATTACAAAAGAGATTTTCGCTTACAGGGATAGACGCGCTAAAGCGATATTTTCGCGACTGTCGCACTGCACAAACGTGATTTCTGTTTGGAAAGTTTATCCGGAAGGTTCTGGAGTGCGGGATGAGCTGATTGCTGAGTTTAAATCGGATATCAATGGCCGCAGCGAAGTGGATTTCTCGTTTCCTGAAAATGGCCGTATAAAGGTGACCATGGCCGCCGGTCTTGGTTGCAATTACTCTAAGTATAACCCTTTAAGTATGTGGAATAGCCGCTATGCTTTGTTAAAGTCTGGGGTGAGTATTGTGCTGCATAATAAAGGACTTTTATGGTGTCGGTAGCAGCCTCGGGTCAGAGTCATTGAGATAGTCTCTGAGCAACACTTAACGGTGCAGCTGAGGGTGTCTACTTTTTATGCAGGCTGTTGCTTATTGGGTAAATCGTCCCTAACTCTCGGTTTTCACCAGGGTCCAGGGTGATTGTTTCTGTCAGCTTTTTTGCTCCAGAATCTGTGAAGGCAATCAGGTCGTAGGAACCAGGTTGAAGATAAGGCAGAGAGAAAGATCCATCTTTTTCTAAGGTTGTTGAAGCGTCGCCGGCGCAGCTAGCAGATTTAACTTCTACTTTTGCTTCACTGCTGGCTGCAGAATCTGATCCAGAGTTTGAGGACGAGCTTGCGCTGCAAGATGCTGATGCAGCTGCAGCCCCACCACCAGAGGATGATGACGATGCAGATCCGGAGCATGAAGCTGAGCTGGCATTGGAATTAGACGTTGTGGTTGTCGTAGCTTCAGCCTTACTTTCAGTCACTGAATCGCTGCCTTGACCATCCTTGTAAGCGCAAACAACCCCAAAACTTGTGTTGTTAAGCCGGCCTGCAATTGAACTGGATTCTGTCTTTTCAACCGATTGTGCTTGGGGATTGAATGCGTAGGCTCCGGTGGGGTTAAGCTTTAAATCCCTGCCTAAGTTAAAGTAGATTATCAGGTCTTTCTTTTCTTTAGCAGAAAGTTGGAAATCGACATCAACTGTGAAAGCATTATTTGCCGGTAAACTTACTTGATTCTTTTTACCGCTTGCATCAACAACAACCATTGGCTCATCTTTTTTTGCCTTGAGAGTAAGGGCGTTATATTTACCTTTTTCGATTTTCTGAGCACTCGTCACGATTGACTTTAGACCATCT
>MDTC01209137.1_pt1 | contig 12476 bp, 15 predicted proteins | sample 811181 | NCBI WGS metagenome assembly MDTC01 (sample SAMN05326644, study PRJNA326480) | marine metagenome | isolation source: seawater | place: Pacific Ocean: North | collected 2011 | reverse complement strand
TGCCGTTGCCGTTACCATTACCGTTGCCATTACCGTTGCCGTTACCGTTAACAGGGGTTGGTTCGCCGTTGCCGTTAACAGGGGTTGGTTCGCCGTTGCCGTTAACAGGGGTTGGTTCGACATTATCATCACCGCCTTCTTGATTTTGGAACCCTTGCTCAAAACCGAGACCTTGCGAACCTCTGAGCTCATCCATAATTAGACCCTCATTAAGATCATTCGTAAAAGAAATACGTGAAATTAAAATAATAACTAATAAAGCAAAGCATACAACACAAACATCTTCCATTTTATATTATTATATATATTATTTTTTTCAGATAATTCTTAAATCTTCTAATTTCCAGTATTCAAAACGATTTGAAATAGGTCGTTTCACAATAAAAGGTATCTTTTTTTGTCTTAATTCCTCCAATGATATTTCATAAGGTGAATTGTATGCCTCCGGGTTTTTGAGAAATGAAACGCCTCCATTAACTAATTGTTGGGATCTTTCTGAAACAATTTTGGTCATTTCATACTTTGTTAAAACAGGACGAGTAATATAAGTCTTTTTCAATTCTTCATAATTTTCCTTAAAACTATTTAATTCTTCAATATTTAGATTTGTCATATTTACATTAACATCATAAGATTCTTCATCTGATTGATCGCTTAGAATGTTACTATCACTCATTTATATACTACTTTATATAATACTTTATATAATTTATCAAATTTAATTGGTCCATTTTTGGAAGCAATGCTTACAGACATACATATATTTCATATCGCTGGGATCATATTTAATATACAATAGCTCAGATACTTCACCTTCTTTATTACTTTCACAGTCTGCATTTGGACACTTAATATTTGGATTATTACGAATTGTTGGTAAAGTAATGTCATCCACTAAGTTCTGATTTTGATTAATGGTTTCACTTAGATCAATTTTATAATCGTTATTATAAATACATTTACTATCTTCATAATCTGTCTTTGTACCACAATTTTTACATCCCATGTATAGTTTGTTATCCTCATCATTTGAGTACAGGAATAACAGATTATCGCATGTGTCACAAAAGTTAATCTCCATTCTATTTATACTATCTATATTTATTTTTTATATTCTTAAATTATTTATCAAATTTAGAAACCTTCTCTTTGAAAGAGATCTTTAATATTTATACTTAATTGTTCATAATCAATATAATGGGAAATACGATACAAAGGGACTTCAACTCTACATGGTTTCTGTTTTGATAATTGTTCCAATAATAGTAATGTTGAATCTTTATTCTTTTGTATCTCGAATCTCATATCATTATAAAATAAAGTATAACCCTGAGGTATATCTGTAAAGTTTTTAATGAAGAGTGTATTCAGTGATTCATATTGAATTACTTGATTGTAATATGTATTTGTTGGTGTATTATTTTTTTCGTGACCTGGTTCATGATGAAGTGGATTCTTATCAAGTAGGGACTGAATACATAACAGAACCGTCGTAATGTCCATTATGCTTGTCCAACGTGGTCCGGACCATGTTCCAAGTATTGATAAACATACCTTTCCAAATCCGGTTTTCGAATGGCCGCCCACGTATAGATTCGGGTGAATACGAATATTGTTTCGTGAGATATAGGATACATCTGGTGGTGAAAATGGATAATTCTTAGGGAATGTTATTGAGAAGAATAAGAAACCACCTTCATACAATGAATCTTTGGGACCCACAACCATAGCCTTTGCTTGGAACATATCTTCTTCATCAAAATGAATATAGATTCCTAATGAACTTAATTCCTTATTTGTTATTTCTTTAATATCCTTTGTTAGTATTCTTTTTAAAGCGTTTGATGACATCGTCTATCTTATTTATCGGTTATTCCTTTTTAAATAATTATTTTTTCTACAAAATAAATTTGAAAAAAATTATACCTAAGCATTAGAATATATAGATAGATAGAATGATTTATCATAGATTAGATCTCTTCTTAAAAAATTATCCTAAGAAAGAGCAACATACACATACAATCTATGGTGGTGGTGATATTTCGTGTGGTGGTTCCTATACAATCCCCGAAGAAAGAATAGATGAATTTTACGATCTAATCTCAAAAGCTATCTTTAAGAAGCAGAATAACATATCAATTGTAGAGAAGGTGCAACCTATTTGTAGGTTGGTTATCGATCTAGATTTTAAATACAAAGATAAAGTTGAAGGGCGTCAATATAACGAGGATGTATTAAAGTTAATTATTAAAGATATCTTTTATCATATAGATAAGTTATATGATTTATCCGAAAATCAAAGGGTATGTTGGGTCATGGAGAAAGATAGTATTCTCGATGCCCCTCAAAAGAATTATAAAGTAAAGGATGGAATTCACTTCTTATTCCCTTATATTATTGCTGAGAAAAAGACATATCAGAAGTTACGTGATGAAATTATTCAAGAAGATTATAGTAAGTTCTTTATTGACAATGGATTCACTCCACCTTCAAATAAGATAGAAGAAGTCATTGATAATAATATTTACAAAGGTGGTAATTGGTTCATTTATGGTTCTGGAAAGCCGAATGAAATCAGGTATCAATTAACAAAGATATTTAAGTTATCTGATGATAATCTCTTGAATCTCCCTACGGATGTATATGTATCCAATCCAAGTGAAATTGTGAAGATGAATAGTGTTACACACAATGAGATAAGTGTAGGATATAAAGATCATCTTAAAAGTAAGATGAGCTCTACCTCATTAAAAAGTAGTATTTCAATTGAGAGTATTTCAAGTGAGGATATTAATCTTCAAGTGTTAAATAATGTGAAGAAGCATGATATTGAGGTATCCAAAGAATTGGCGACTAAGTGTTTGTCAGAAGAAAGAGCGAGTGATTATCAGAGCTGGATGGAAGTGGGATATTGTCTTCATAGTATTAGTCCGACACTCTTACCCTCATGGATCGCATTTAGTAAAAAGTGGCCCATGTACAATAATTCAAAAGAATGTGAAAAACAATGGGAATGGTTTGATAAGAATAATAATAAGAGTTTAACAATAGGATCTCTCCATTATTGGGCTAAACTGGATAATTTAGAGAAATACAATGAAATCAAGGTTGATTCTTTATCAGATGCTGTTCTTTCAAGTGTTAAAACTTCGGGATCTCATGCTGATGTAGCAAATGTAATTTATCATTATTTTAAGGATTGCTTTGTATGTGCAAATATTAAAGAAAATGCATGGTATTTCTTTAATGAGTTAAATGGGGGGAGATGGGAAATGACTGAGGTAGGTCATGAACTTCGTTCCAAGCTGTCCAATGAAATTGTTGATGTTTATAATCATTATGGACTCATTTACAAGACAAAGTCAAATGAAGAAGATAATGAAGAATTAAAAGAGATGTATGATAAACGCCATACAAGTGCTCTCAAAGTTCAAATCCAATTGAAAGATTCAAGTTACAAGGATAAGATTATGAAAGAATGTAAGGAATTCTTTTACGACAAGAAGTTTTCTGAGAAATTAAACGATCAAAAAAATCTAATTGGTTTTGAGAACGGTGTTTATGATCTTAATAAATCAGTATTTCGTGGTGGTCTTCCTTCTGATTATGTTAGTTTATCAACGGGTTTGTCTTTGCCTGTTGTAAAGTCTGATTTACCGATTGATATTCAATCAATTATCGAGATCTCAAAGGAATTAGCAAATTATGATGAACTCAATGAAGGGTTAAATGATTTCTTGGAAAAAGTATTTCCAGTGAAAGATGTTCTTGAATATACATTAAGGTTCTTATCAAGTTGTTTATCAGGTGAGATCCGTGAAGAAAAGTTCTACTTTTGGACAGGTTCAGGTGGTAATGGGAAATCAAAATTAGTTGAACTTCTTGATTTTACACTTGGTGATTATTCAAAATCAATGGATGTAGGGTTTCTAACTACGAAACGTGGAAGTTCATCAGCAGCTTCCCCTGAGTTAGAGAATATTAAGAATGCACGTTTTGTATCCATGTCAGAACCTGAAAAGACGGATACGATTTATATTGGTAAATTAAAGCAAATGACAGGAGGTGATAAGATGACATCAAGAGGTTTGTTTAAGGAAACGACACAATTTAAGCCTCAATTCAAAATTGTTCTTATGTGTAATGATCTTCCACAACTTGGGGGTAATGATGGTGGTATTTGGAGACGGATTGAGGTGGTGAAGTTTATTTCGAAGTTTACAAATAATGAAAAGTCAATTGATCCTGCAAGAAATCAGTATTATGCGGATGAACAATTGTCAATGAAACTTGAACAATGGAAATTATTATTTATGATCAAACTTCTTGAAAAGTATGAAGAATATGATAAAACGGGGACTCTACCACCGAAGGAAGTCAAAGAGGAGACAAAGGGATATCAAAATAGTAATGATCTTATTTCCAACTGGGTTGATGATTGTTTGACAGAATGTGACGGTTTTACAAAGTTTAATGAATTGTATGATTCGTGGGAAGATTACTGTGATGATGAAGGGATATCATCTAGACAACGACCAGATAAAAAAGAAGTCAAGGCCCAACTATTAAAGCTCCAAGAAAAGACTGAATATGGATTAAGTATTGGGAAACTTAAATCTGATAATTGTCCAAATGGAACATCTCGTTCTCCGATGTTTAATTTCAAGATTAATGATGAAGATTAAATTATTTAAAAAAGTCTTATGTATAGTAAGGAAGAAAATGTATAGTAATCATCGTCAATCAGGTCGGTCTCGTGTTAATAAGGTACGTGAGGGGATTAAGAATCGTAAGACACATGTTCAACAGAAACGGAAAACGATAACAGCGATGGATAAGCTTTTTTTACTACAAGATGAACTTTTTCGTGATGGATTAAATTTAGGGGAATATACAAAGTATATACAAGAAAAAATCAATGAAGAGAAGTATTATTATAAGGCGTTATCCGAAGAGAATGTAATGCAATTGAAGGATCGTTATCTTCGGTTAATTCAAATAGAGAACAACCGATACAATGAAAGGGGTGATGAACAACAGAAGAAACGAAAACAGCGGAAGATCTTCCGCGAAAAGAAGAGAAAAGTAATTCATGAAAAGAAGAGAGAATTAATTCATGAGTTATTGCGTGAAATTGACAAAGCAAATTCGATCGGAATAACTCATCGAGCACAATTGTTATCTGATGATCCTGATAAATGGTATCATACTAAATTATTATTATTTACAGGTGGGAGGTATATTGAGTCACACGACAAGGATTGGACTAAAATATACAAAAAAATAGTTTCACCAACAGTGTCATCGTTATTTAATCTTTCGAATCATCAAGACTTGAATCAGTATGTTTTTCAGAACCATACTTCTTGAAATGTTCTTTTATTTGTAAATAGCCTTTATTAATATAATCTTTTTTTAATTGGATGTCTTCTTCAAAATGAAGTGGAAATCCTTGGATGTCTAAATGAATAACTCTTTTATTTTCAAAATAGGTAAAATTGTTAATTGTTTTCCAAACTGTTTTTTCAAGTTTTAAAATGTAGTCAATGATATTGTGAATTTCTGTTTTTGTTTGTTTTGAACGGATATTGATACCAAAGATATTGTATTTTTCATTGATGTATTCAATTGGAAAGTTTCCATAGACACCTCCGTCAATATAGTAATCGTCTTCATAGATAATTGGAGTAAAAATAAAAGGGATACACGTGGTCATTTGAATTGCTTTTAATACACTTAAATCGGGATAATTTTCATGATTCATATAAACAGCTTCTCCACGTGAAATATTTACAACTTTAATAACAACGTTTTTGTTTGTTATTCCATAAAGTTCTTTTAAGGTAATCGTTTCTTTAATATTTAATGAACTAAATATTTTATTGATTAATTGGTAAATTGCATTATTTGAAAAGAGTCCGAATTCAGTTAAAAATGTATCGACTTTAATATCTTTAAAATCAATAAAATTAGATAAATCAATCTCAATGAATAATTGAATGATAACATCTATGGACATACCTAGTAATAATGGTAAAACAACAAGAATACTGCCTGAGACGCAAATAATATTTATAATTTCTTTAAAATCAGAGGATACGAGTTGATTTTCAATCATATATTTAAGGACTCCTAAAAACGAAATACATTTAATACCTCCACCCGATAAAATTAATGTATCTATTTTCATATTCTTAACAATACTTTATATTTCTAAAATAATTTATAGACTTAAATTATAAGAATTATAAATTATGAGTTCATTAAATATTCACCAATTATACGAAACCATTGAAGAAAAGAATATGAAACGACTTCAAAAGTTTGATGATATCCTGAAACAAATCCATACTCGGATTAAATACAACGCTGGATTAGAGCGAACCTATTGTTTTTTTCAGATTCCCGAGTTTATAATTGGTGTCCCTTTATACAATATAGATGATCTCCGGAAATATTTAATTCAATCATTGGCAAAGGATGGATTTCAACATATGTATATTGATCCGAACTGGTTGTTCATCTCGTGGGAGATGAAAACAAAGAAAAAGGTGGGTGTTAAGCCAACGAAGAAGAAGAAGAGTGATTATAAGTTAATAGATGAATACAAACCGAATGGTGGGTTTGTTTATAATGAAAATGATTTATTAGCGATGCAAGAAAAAACAATGAAGTTATCTTAATAAGAACGTTTTCCTAATTTATAGACATAATCTGTAAAGATTAAGAAAAATATACCCATTAAACCAAACAGTAAAACGTCATTAAAATCATCGTTAACATTTGAAAAACCTTCTCTGTATTGTTCTTGCATACCTTTTTCACGAATTTGTATATATCTTTCGAGTTGATATTTTTTAAATGCTTCATATTCTTCGTTGGTAAGTTGTATGACATTGTTGTTTGTTTCTTCTTTTTCTTCCTTTAATTCCGAGTATTGTTCTTTATTTTCTTCTGGTGTATAGGGGAGAACATTTTCAGGTTCTTCGGGGATAGGTTTTGTCTTCTTTTTTTTCTCTTTCTTTTTCTTTTCTATTCCCTGAAATGCAACATCTAAGGGACAGCCTAATTCCATCATTATTAATTATGAAATATATTTTTTTTATAAGAATATATTAAATGGATCATAAAATAATGTTGAAAAATATAAATGAGAATAAATATTTAATTGGTTTAATGATGATTATCGTAACCGTTGGAGGTCGTTTCATCATTGGAGAATTAAATGAAGAACAAAAAAAGAATATTAATAATAAAACTTTACGACGATTATTCATTTTTGGAGTTTTTTTCATGGCTACAAAGGATATCGTAACGTCCATAATTCTAACCATAGTATTTATCCTAACTATTAGTGAATTGTTTAATGATACTTCTGATGAAGAAGAAGGCTATAAAGACTATTCAATCAATGATAGAATAGAAAACATTCAAACAGAATTAGATATAATTAAATCACAAGTTTAACGTCATACCACCACTACCAATACTCTTTTTATCTGTATCACCGCTCATTAGTGAAATACTATCTAAATCTGGAATATCTCCGGGTTGTAAGTTCATTTGATTGATAATATCATCCAATCCACTAGGACCTTCCATATCAGGAGCTGAACTTTGTTGTCGTATATCGTTTGCTCGGGGTTGAGGTTGAGGTTGAGGCATTGTTTCTCTCATTGGTGGTGGGCCTTCATTCTGTTTTCCAATTGATCCAACAGCCGCCTGAGCAAACTGTTTCATAAGATCAGGATTTTGTTTCATGATATCATCCATTCCTGGGATTGATGATTTAAACATTGTATTTGTTAAATGGAACATAAAAGCACTCCCCCCAAGCATCATTAATAATTTTAATTCAGGAGCTATTTCAGATTTACCACCATATTTTTCAGATAATTCTTCAAAAACTTCATCAAAATCATTTATATTTTCATTCACAGATTCTGACCATCCATCTAATTTAACATCGAATGGATCAAACTTATTGTTTAAATATTCCAAACCAGTAATGGCAGCCATCATAACTTTTCTCTGAAATTTAACAGAATTATCAATTTCACGCTGTTTTCTTAATTTAAGATATTCGTTACGCATATCTTCTAAATGTGAATTCATATTATAGTTCATAGTCGTTCTAACACCTTGATCTTCTAAACGTTTAAATTTATAGATAAGGTCAATTTTTTCATTTTTAATTTCTTGGGAATTCATTGAATGTAATGCTTTAAATCCACCATTGTCATTACCTTTAATTGAATCCATCATTGGATCATTAATAGGAATACTCTTACTTTCAATATCAGCATTCCCTTCATCTATATTAGAATTATCAGGGATACCGCTATTTTGTTGTTCACTCCCAAAGAAGTTATAATCTTCTTCTACCTTTTTACTAGTACTTTCTTCTCCACTTGAATAACCACCATCAGAACCAACGCGATCTCTTTCTTTTTTCTTATTCGTTAATAATTCAACACCAGATAAAAGATCATCATCATCTTTAATATTTATTGTACTATCTCCTAAATTATTACCATCCAAATTTATTTGTTTATTCTCTGTTTCATAATTTACAACAATCTCATCTGCCATTTAATTTAACTATAATTTTATTATGATAATATATACGCACAATTCATTCTTAAATATTAAACACTCAAATAATCCTCAATATTTTGTGGCATTTCTTTTATCTCAGTTTCGTAGTGCTTTTCAATATCTTTTAAATGATCCATATCTCTATCAGTGATAAGGTTTATAGCAACACCCTTTCTCCCATAACGCCCGCTACGTCCAATACGATGTATATATGTTTCTTTTGACTTAGGGAGATCATAATTAATCACCAATGATAACTGCTGGATATCAATTCCTCTAGATAATAAATCAGTAGATAGAAGTATCCTTGTCCTACCAGATTTAAAATCATCCATTACAATTTTCCGTTGCGAAGCATCCATATCTCCATGTATACATGAAACAGGGAAATTATCGTCATTTAAAGCTCTATGAATATCATTTAGACGTTGTTTTGAATTAATATAAATAATACATTGTGCTATATTAATTGTATCATATAAATCTTTTAGAACATCATATTTCCAATCATTCATTTTAGTGTTAATAAAAAATTGTGTAATCCCTTCAAGTGTTAATGCTTCTTTTTTTACAAGGATAGAATCTGGATTATTCATAAAGCTATTTGTTAATTCAATTACTTCATCTGGCATAGTGGCGCTAAATAAACAGATTTGTGCATTTGTAGGGATAACTTTTACAATATTATAAATAGTTTCTTTGAATCCAGAAGATAATATTTCATCTGCTTCATCAAAAACCAATGTATGTAATTTATCAGTAAAGAGATATTTCTTTTGAATCATATCTAAAATACGACCCGGAGTCCCTATAATTATGCGCGGAACACTATTTAAATCACTCTTACATTTATTAATATCTGTTCCACCAATAACATCCATAACTGTTACAGAATCCATATACGTACCCATTTGTCTAATTACCTCAGATGTTTGAAGTGCTAATTCACGTGTTGGACTTATAATTAATATTTGCGTCCCTTCTATAGATGTATCCAATTTCTGTAGTGCCCCAATAGAAAATGCTCCTGTTTTTCCAGTACCAGATTGTGCCTGGGCAATTAGATCACGACCGGATATAAATTTGGGGACAGCCGCAAATTGAATATGGGATGGGACCTCAAATCCATATGAATATATCCCTCTTAATAATTTATCATTTAAATTAAGGTTATCAAACGTACTTTTATTCTCCATGTTTAATATATTCCTTAAGATATCTTTAATATTTTAAAAAAAATATTAAATATTAAAGGTATTTTCATTCATTATAATCTAATAATCATCGCTATAAACGGATGGACTCTCTCCATCAGAATGACCATATTCTTCTTCAATCTCTCTACTTCTTTTTTCTTCTTGTTCAATTTCATATCTTATCTCATCAATTCCAAAATTAGCTGTGATATCTTTCGCATATAATTCAGATTTAATTACAGGACGAGGTTCATTAAAATCCTCTTTATTTACAACATTGTTCCAATACCCCACACCAATATAATATTTAAGGTGCCTCGCGCATGTATAACCACACGCATGTACATTGTAATTTTCACTTGGAATACATACTGTAATCCATGGCTTATCATTGATAGTGGATTTACAATGAATACATTCTACATTATGGCTTACAACTTCCTCTTTTACATCTCCATTATCTTTAATACTTTCTTTAAGGATATCAGACATAGTCCGAGAAGCATCCATTGTTGAAGGGGTTTATTTTATAATTATGATGTTTATTTTATAATTGTTCAATATTCTTTAATATAGTTTCAAATTTATTTAAAAAAAAAATTGAAAGTATATTAAACGATATATTAAGGTTTAACTATGAAAATTATTAAGAAAGATATAGAAGAGTATATATATAATTTGGAAGGGGAATACGATGAAGATTCAATAGTATCTTCGCTATATAGTATTTATGAAATAGATATTGATCAAAATAGGAGTAATTTATACGTTATTAATCATTTAGTAAAAGACATTTTAAATTATAAAAGGAAAATGGAAACTATCTATAATGATAGGAGAGATAAATTAAATAATTTGAAACTACTAGAACTACCTGAACAGCGCTCTGAAGAATGGTATGAGATGAGAAAACAGAGGCTAACGGCAAGTTCATTGGCCTCTGCAATAGGTAAATGCCATTTTACATCGAGGGATGAATTAATACTATCTAAAATAGAAAATAAACCGTATGAATCTAATCCAATTACAGAATGGGGTGTTAAATATGAAGATGTAGCTATCATGTTTTATGAAGAACTATATAATGTAAAAATATTAGACTTTGGTTTGGTACCTCACCCTGAGTTTGAAGCATTTGGAGCTTCACCTGATGGAATATGTGATGATACTGGTAATTTGGATTATATTGGAAGGATGGTGGAAATAAAATGTCCACCTAAGAGAAAGTTTACTAAAACTGTACCAGAACATTATAAGCTTCAGGTATTGGGTCAATTAGAAGTATGCGGGCTCGATGAATGCGACTTCTTTCAAGTAAAAGTTGAGGAATATGGAAACATTGAGGAATATATCAATGATTATTTTGAAATTGAAAATCAATTAATTAATGGTAGGACGTATTTGAATTATCCAAAAAGTGTTACTATGACATACATTGACGATGGTAAATTATCATATGAATATGCTCCTTTAAATCTAAGTATTCCAGAGATTCAATCATGGATTGAAGATAAACAAAAAAATAATATGGGAAGAGTCCATGAAGTCAAATTCTGGAAAATAACACGGTATGAGTGTACTCTTGTAAAGAGAGATAAATTGTGGTGGAGTAATATCATTGACTCGATATTAAACTTCTATAATGATATGTTGTATTACAAAACTGATAATAATGTTGAGGCCTTAAAGTCTAGAATCAAAGATTCTAAAGTAAGGAGAAAGAAACTAGTGCCTTTAGAAGAACACCAGTTGATATCAGATGAAGAAGATAATTAATAATCATCCGCACTCATATTTAGTTTAGGTTTAGTATTTTTTTTACCTTTTTTAATTTTTATATCTGTTTTTTTATCAACTGTTTTCGGTATATCTTTTTCAAAAATACCCATTTCTTCTTTTATTGATATTTTCTGTCCATCATCTAAATCTTTATATTTAGTGATAAATTCTTTTAGAAAGAAATAATAATTTTTATTATCACTAAACTGGTCTCTTATATGTTGTGCTTTTGTAATATAATATTCAGGACTCTCGCGTGGTTCAATTACTTCATCATGAATTACGTGCCTTGAATCCATCATATCTACAAAAATATCTAAATCAGTGTGATGTTGCATATTAATATTCTTATTGAAGTTTATTTTAAATATTTTAATTAGATATATGGAATCAATTATAGATATAAAGGTTTTACTTCTAGCTATTTCACTAACAATATTCTATAATTATATTTTATCGGATGATAATATTGTATTAAAATAAAATATACGGAATTATTAATATGGAGTATAAAGTATTATTTAGAATTATGTTATCTCTTTTAATGGGGTTTATGATTGGTAAATTTATATCAGATGATAGCTTTAATAATATAAAGACACTACAATTATAACACGTTTATTTATTAAAAAATAATTATACTAAAAAATAAATGTCAAGTGGAGGAACACAAATAAATGATTTAATTAATAACACACAAGCACAATCTAAAGAAGATAATAATGTCGTTGACTCAATTATAAATGAATTAAACGACGCTAATGTTAATTCAGAAAAAAGGAATATTAAACAGCCAACGCAACAGCAACAGCAACCAAAGCCTAGAATGAATAATGGTCAACCAATGATGAATAATGGTCAACCAATGATGAATAATGGTCAACCAATGATGAATAATGGTCA
>MDTC01091206.1_pt1 | contig 12476 bp, 11 predicted proteins | sample 811181 | NCBI WGS metagenome assembly MDTC01 (sample SAMN05326644, study PRJNA326480) | marine metagenome | isolation source: seawater | place: Pacific Ocean: North | collected 2011 | reverse complement strand
AGATTTAGAAACCAACCCATATTTGGTTAATGAATCTAAAGAGTATCCTTTATTTTTAATATAATCTGACAACTTATTACCTGTAGGATTGTATCCAAGATCAAAATCAATTGCAGATTGCTTATTTATTCCTCTATTTTTTAAATAATTTCTCACATTTTCTCCACTAGGAGAAAAAAGTGATTTCTTAAAAAATTCTGCTGATAACATGTTAAGTTTTTTTATTTCTTCTATTTCTTTAAATTTTTGCGAACTGAAATTTTCAGTAATAATACCTAACTTGTTTTTTAAAAAATTCAAAGAATCTAAAAAAGAAATACTGTCTTTTTTCATAATAAAAGAAATAACATCCCCACCAGTAGAACATGCGCCAAAACATCTCCACATGTTTTTATCCGGATCTACTATGAAAGACGGGGTGTTTTCAGAGTGAAAAGGACAAACAGACTTGAATAATCTTCCTTGTTTTTTCAATTCAACAAATTCAGATACCAAATCTAAAACTGTAACCTTATTTTTTATTTCTTCTGTTAAACTCATAATTCACAAATAATATATATCCAAAATTTTATTGAATGCTTAAAATAAACAGGGAATATAGAATAATAAATTAAAAGAAAAAAAACTATAAAGTTTTGATTAATATGAATGCAAAAGAAAGAATAAATTACTTAAAAAAAATAATTAACAAAAACAGTTATTTATATTACATAAAACAAAATCCTGAAATTAGTGATAATGAATATGATATATATTTCAGAGAATTAATTGATTTGGAAATATCTCACCCTGATCTAAAAGATGCTGACTCGCCAACAAACAGAATTGGTTCAGAGCCATCAAATGAATTTGAAACAATAACTCATATGGAACCTATGCTTAGTTTGAATGACTGTTTTTCTGAAGAAGAATTCCATAAGTGGTATGACAGAAATTTAAAAGCAATTAATCAAGTAAATGTTGAAATGATTTCCGAACTGAAAATTGACGGGTTGGCAATATCTTTAGTATATGAAAATAGTATTCTTAAATCTGCATCTACAAGAGGTGATGGAATAACAGGTGAGGATGTAACCAAAAATGCTCAAACAATAAATTCCATACCATTAGTACTGAATGAAAATATACCCGGAATCATCGAAATTCGCGGTGAAGTATTTATACCTATCTCTGAATTTGAAAAACTTAATAAAGAAAGAGAAATTCAAAATTTAACAAAATACTCTAATCCTAGAAACTGTGCATCTGGTTCTTTAAGGCAACTTGATCCAAATATAACCAAATCGAGAAATCTTGATACATACATTTACAATATAGGATATTTTAATAATGAATTAAGTATTCCTGACAAACAATCAGAGAGACTCGAATTTCTTGACAAATTAGGTTTCAGGATTAATAAAAACTATGAAGTTACACATACTCCTGAACAAACCATATCTATATATAAAAATTATCAACAAAAACTTGAAAATCTAGACTACTTATGTGATGGAGTAGTAATTAAAATCAATGACGTAAAATTACAAAACATAATTGGAGGACTATCAAGATCTCCAAAATGGGCTATTGCTTTTAAATACCCAGGTAATACAGCATTATCTAAAATAGAGAAAATAGATATAAACGTCGGCAGAACCGGATCAGTAAACCCAATCGCTTTATTAAAACCTGTTGAAATAGATGGGGTTACAATAAAGCATGCTACTCTTCATAATGAAAATTATATAAATAATCTTGAGTTATTAGTGGGTGACTGGGTTTATATAGAAAGAGCAGGTGATGTGATACCAAAAGTCATATCAGTTGATAAGTCTAGAAGAAATGGAACTGAATATAAATTTAATTTCCCAAGTAATTGTCCTAGCTGCAATACAATAATATCTAAAGAAGATAATGATGCTATGTATTACTGTAAAAACACCAAATGTAATTCTAAAATTGTTCGATCTTTAGAATATTTTGCAAGTAAAAGTGCTATGAATATTGAAGGCCTAGGACCTTCAATAATAGACAAACTAGTGTCTGAATCATTGATAAAAAATTTTGCTGACATATACAAACTTAAAACTAGTGAAATTTTACAAATTGAAGGTTTCAAAGAAAAAAGTACCGATAATTTAATTAAATCAATTAATGAAAGTAAAAAGCAATCTGCATCAAGATTGTTAATTTCATTAGGAATAAAACACGTTGGGGTAGAAATATCAGAATTGTTACTTAGCAAATATAAATCTTTAAGTAGCATTATGAATATATCATATGAAGAGTTATTAGAAATTTCTCAAATAGGGCCTCAAATTGCTCTAAGCATAACCGAATATTTTAATAACCCTGATAATATTTTTGTACTAAAAGAATTATTTGATTTAGGACTAAACGACATATATCAACCTAATCAAATAAAATTTAACGAAGAAATATCAAATAAAATTTTTGTAATTACTGGCAAGTTATCTGAATTCACAAGATCTGAAATTCGCAGTAGGATTTCAGAATTTGGTGGCGTAAATTCTGAAAACATAAGTTCTAAAACAGACTATTTAGTAGCAGGAGAGAAAGCAGGGTCTAAGTTAGAAAAAGCAAAAAAATTAAGTGTTCAAATTATAAACGAATCGCAATTTATAAACTTGATTGAAAAGGAGAAATAATGGATCTAGGAATTAAAAATAAAATAGCTTTAGTAACAGGAAGCTCTAGAGGCATAGGAAAAGCCGCTGCTATTTCTTTAGCTAAAGAAGGTGCAAAAGTAGTAATTTGCGGAAGAAATCAAAATACATTAGATACAACTTTATCTGAAATAAATAAAATAAATCAAAATATAATTGGAATAAAATGTGATGTGACTGATGAAAAAAATCTTATTACTATTGTTAATGAAATAAAAACTCAACTAGGTGAAATAGACATTTTAATAAATAATGTTGGTGGGTCCGTTAATAGAGAAGGGATTGAGGGAACTCCTATAAAAGATTTAAATCAAACTTTTAATTTAAATCTTAATCCTGCAATAAAACTTATGCAATTAGTAATCCCCCACATGAAAAAACAAAAATGGGGAAGAATAATTAATATTTCATCAGTTTACGGAAGAGAACTTGGTGGTAATCTCTCATACATGACTGCAAAAGCTGCTTTAAACAGTATTACTAAGCATTCGGCAATCGACTTGGCTCGATATGGAATACTTATTAATGCTGTAGCACCTGGCCCAGTATCACACAAAGATGGTAGTTGGGAAAAATTCCAAAAAAACAATAGTAAAGAAGTTGTCCAAAATTTTATAAATGAAAATTTACCCATAGGAAAATTTGGTTGGCCAGAACCTGTTGGAGACTTAATTGCTTTTTTATCTTCAGAAAATTCAGGATTCATTACTGGAACTTGTATCAATATTGATGGTGGATGGAGCAGGTCAATAAACTAATTGGTTAACTTGAGTGTAAATTCAAAAATATCATTAAATATCATATTGCTTTTTCCCCTTCAATTGATTATATTTTTCACAATAGATATTGGTATAAATATTTTATGGTAAGCAGAGAATCAAAAAAGAAAGTATCTTCTTCTAAAAATAAAGAAGATATAGTTCTTTCAGTAAAAGATTTACAAACCCATTTTTCTACTAAATGGGGACTTGTGAAAGCAGTAGATGGAGTAAGTTTTGATCTTAAAAAAGGTGAAACTTTAGCTGTTGTTGGAGAATCGGGTTCAGGTAAATCAGTAACATCCTTGTCTATAATGCAACTTGTTCCTTCTCCGCCAGGTCATATAGTTGGAGGAGAAATAAATTTTGAAAATGAAAACCTATTAGAAAAATCTGAAAATCAAATGCAGAAAATTAGAGGCTCTAAAATTGCTATGGTGCTCCAAGACCCTATGACTGCTTTAAATCCTGTATTTAAAATCTCAGATCAAGTTGGGGAGCCAATAAATATTCATAAAAAAATTAAAGGCTCAAAACTCTATAATTCAATTAAAAACATATTAGAAAAAGTTAATATACCAGCCGCAGAAGACAGAATGAAAGATTATCCTCACCAATTAAGCGGAGGAATGAGGCAGAGAGTAGTGGGAGCTATAGGAGTTTCCTGTGACCCAACTATTCTTATTGCTGATGAACCAACAACTTCATTAGATGCGACTATACAAGCTCAATACCTAAGGTTATTAAAAGATCTACAAAATGAATTTGGAATGGCAATCCTATTTATTACACATGACTTTGGCATTGTAGCCAAAATGTGTGACAGAGTGGCAGTCATGTATGCTGGAAGGATAGTGGAAATTGGAGCAGTAAGAGAAATATTCAACAACCCAAAACATCCATATACTCAAGGATTGATAAAATCAGTTCCTAGTATGGATGAAGATATTGATAGACTATACTCAATACCAGGTCATCCTCCTGCTCTATGGGAAGTTCCTGAAGGTTGTAGATTTTCTCCTAGAAAAGAGATTCCTTGCTGCAATGATTGTGTTAATAATAAATATGAAATGGTGGAAGTAAAACCGGGGCATATGGTTGACGGGTGTAAGTGTTGCCAAGGGATCTGTAAATCTAAAAAATCCAAAAAGTAAATTCAATTAATTTGGAGGCAAAAATAATTGAGTGAAAATCTAATTGAATTAAAAAATCTAAAAAAAATATTTCAAGTGGGTGGTGGTTTTATGGGTGCCGGATCAAAAAACTTAACTGCTGTAAATAATTTATCCTTAGCTATAGAAGAAGGTCAAACATATGGTTTAGTTGGGGAATCAGGATGTGGAAAAACTACAACAGCGAAAATGATATTAATGCTTGAAGAACCTACCGAAGGTTCGATTATTTTCAATGGAAAAGACGTGTTTGAAACATGTAAATCTGACCAAGTCTACAAACAACAATATAAATCTTCGGTGCAAGCTGTTTTTCAAGATCCATGGGCATCTCTTAATCCTAGAATGAGGGTAAAGGATATAATTGGAGAGCCACTTGAAATTAACTCTGATATGACAAAAAAACAAATTAAAACAAGAGTCGAAGAATTATTAGTTGAAGTAGGATTGCAAGCTTATCAATCTAATTTGTATCCTCATGAATTTAGCGGCGGACAAAGACAAAGATTAGGTGTTGCTAGAGCTTTATCTTTAAATCCAAAATTAATTGTTTTAGACGAACCAGTTTCAGCTCTTGATGTGTCTATACGAGCTCAAATAATGAATTTGTTAGTTGATTTGCAAAAAGAATATAATCTTAGCTATCTGCTTATTGCTCACCATTTAGCAACAGTGAGATATATGTGCGATAAAATGGGTGTTATGTATCTAGGAAATTTAATGGAAGAAGCTGATGCTACAAATTTATTTGATAATCCACAACATAACTATACTAAAGCTCTTATGTCGGCTGCCTTGCCATCGCACCCTGATATTGAAAGAGATGAAATAATCTTAGAAGGAGATGTTCCAAGTCCGATAAATCCTCCTCCTGGATGCGTATTCCAGCCTAGATGTCTAAATAAAGAAAATTGCAAATGTTCCAAAACTCCGCCAAAAATTATATCGGTTAACGATAAACACAAAGTTGCAGATTGTGAGTGTTGCAGATCTTAAATATTTCTAAGAACAGTTTTTACTATATTATCTGAATTCAAACCATATTTATTTACTAATTCTTCTGTAGTCCCTGATTCTGCGTAATCTGTCATTGATATACTTAATACTTTACTTGGATTATGTTGAGATAAATATTGAGAAACCAAACTATGCAGTCCGCCATATTTAAAATGCTCTTCAGCAGTTAATATAAAGTTAGAATCCTTAGAACAATTTAATATTGTACCGTGGTCTAATGGCCTAAGAGAATACATATTAACTACCCTTGAATTAATTCCATGAATTTCTTTCAATTCTTTAGCTGCTTGAATTGCAGGGTACACCATATATCCGTAAGTCAAAATAGATACATCTGATCCAGATTCATAAACAACTTTTGATCCCCCATTTTTTAAAGAAATATTTTTGTCATTAAATATCGGAAGAGCTGGTCTAGAAAGTCTCACATAAAATGGGCCATCAGTATTTACTGCCAATTCTACAGCAGCCTGAGCCTCGTTAGCATCAGATGGTACTAAAACAGAAAATGAATTTAATGACAAAAATAGTGAAATATCTTCTAAACTTTGGGCAGAAATACCATCTTCTCCTGTTATTAATCCTGCATGTGTTAGTATAACTTTTACATTTAAATTAGATTGCGCAACTCCCACTCTTAATTGATCCATTGGCCTTGTTGATCCAAAAACAGCAAAAGTACTTACAATTGGAATTTTACCCGAAGCAGCTAGTCCTGCTGCTATGTTAACCATATTTTGCTCAGCAATCCCAACATCAAAAAATCTTTCCGGGTATTTTTCTGCAAACATATTAGTAAATGTAGATTTATTTAAGTCTGCTCCTACGACACATAATTTAGAATTGAATTCCCCCAATTCTAAAATTTTTTTTCCTGCATATTCTCTTGTAGATCCAGTTTCCATATCTTTATCTATTGTGAATTGATTTCATTAATAGCAGCTATAAGTTGCTCTGGATTTGCAGTTTTCCCATGAAAATCAGGGTTGTTTTCCATAAAACTAACTCCTTTTCCTTTCACAGTATCTGCAATTATTACTTTTGGTTTCCCGTTTTCATAATTCAAAGACTTAAATACATTCTCAATGTCTTCAATATTGTGACCATCAATTGAGTATGTTTCCCATCCAAAAGCAGACCATTTATCTATTATAGGACTCATGTCCATAACTTGATGAGTGAATCGGTCATTTTGTATTCCATTTTTGTCTACTATAGCTACCAATTTATCTAGTTCATATTTTTTTGCAGACATTATTGCTTCCCAAACTTGACCTTCATTTAGTTCCCCGTCTCCTAATAATACATAAGTTTTATATTTTTTTTTGTCAATTTTAGCAGCCAAAGATACTCCAACTCCAAATGATAATCCTTGTCCTAATGATCCTCCAGACATTTCTACACCTGGTGTTTTAATATGAGCATGCCCTTGCAGTCTTGAATTAAGTTTTCTAAATGTCATCAATTCTGATTTTTCAAAAAATCCTGTTTCAGCCAAAGCTGCATACAAAACAGGGCAAGCATGTGCTTTACTTAATATAAATCTATCTCTATCTTCCCATTTAGGATTAGAAGGTTCGAAGTTCATAATTGAACCAAACAAAACAGAAACTATATCAGTTGAAGAAAGAGAGCCTCCAGGATGACCGCTATTAGCATTACTAGTCATATTCAAAATATCTATCCTCATATTCTTAGCCAAATCTTTTATAGCGTCTATGTTCAATTTTATCTCTTAATAATTAATATAGCGAAATAATTATAATTTGGTTGAATTTATAAGTCTATCTCAAAAATAAGGATAAATTTAATTTCACCTCTGCAAAAAAATAATGTTATAATCTTTCTAACATTCTAGGAGGCAACATGAATAAAATAATCAAAGGAAAATACTTAATCGATGGTAATGGCGGTAAACCTAAAGAAAATTCTGCAGTAATTATAGAAAACGGGAAAATTAAAGATATCACTAACGCAAACAGTTTGCCTAAAGATGGATACGAAATACTTGATTATCCTAATTCCACAATAATGCCAGGATTAATAGAAGTTCATACACATATGCATGTTAGCCCAGAACCTGGAAACTATGAAGCGGCTCTTAATGACTCCGACACAGTTTTAGCAATACGAGCTACAGATGCAGTTAGAAAAACTTTGATGAGTGGGGTAACTACCATGAGAGATATTGGGAGTAAAAACCATATTGCTTTTCCAGTAAGAGATGCAGTGAATTCAGGTATTATCCCAGGTCCTAGAATGCTACTTGCGGGACAAGTTGTAACAACAACTGCAGGACACTGCAATTACTTTGGAACCGAAGCAGACACTCTAGATGAAGCTGTAACTGCCGCGAGAGCGAACATTAAATTAGGAGCAGAGTGGATAAAAATCATGTCTACTGGTGGAGGATTTACACCAAGATCAAATATGCGAGCAGCACAATACCCTGCTGAAACTTTAGAAGCAGTAGTCAATGATGCTGAAAGACTTGGTGCAAAAGTATGTTCTCATGCACACGGTACAGTAGGAGTAGAAAATTGTGTTAAAGCTGGTATGCATAATATAATACATTGCTCATGGCTTGCAGAAGACCCGGACAAAGCATTTGACTACAAAAAAGATGTTGCAGATCAAATAGCTGAGAAAGGCATATATGTAGACGCTACTCTTGCTACTGGATATATGAGAACTTTCAGGGACCCTGAATTCAGCCCCGATCAAGCACAAAGAATGGGGTTCAATGCAGAAGAAAGAGTAACAATTTTACAAGACATGTATAAAAGAGGAGTTAAGTTTGTGTCTGGTATTGATAGTGGCATGTTGTACGTACGATTTGATGATATAGCATATACTCCCGATCGAATGGTAGAAGTAGTTGGAATGAGCAATATGGAAGCAATTGTAGCTTGTACAAAAACTTCAGCTGAATGCCTTCAAGTAGACGGCGAAACTGGTACAATAGATAAAAATAAATCAGCCGATATAATAGTTATTGACGGCAACCCTGATGAAGACATAAAAACTTTACACAATGTAACTACTGTTATGTTACGAGGCGAATTAGTCAAAGATAATGGAATTGAATTAGTTTAAATTAATAAATATGAATGAAGACAATTTTAAAATCGTTTCATTTTATGAATTTAAAAATATTGAATCTCAATATTTAGAATATAATAATTCAATAAAACAAATTTGCTCGCAAAATAACTTAAGAGGAACAGTAATTCTTTCAAAAGAGGGTATAAATGGAACTCTTTCTGGATTTGATGAATCAATTGATAATTTTTTATCATTTTTAAAAAATCTTCAATTTAATAATACTGAAATAAAGTTTTCTTACTCAAAAACTATCCCTTTCTATAAACTGAAAATTAAAATAAAAAATGAAATAGTCCCGTTTAAAAATAAAGTGAAAAACCCAAGTCAAACAGGGAAATTTGTGGATCCTAAAAATTGGAATAGCATAATTGAAGATCCTTCAATTACAGTTATAGACGTAAGAAATGAATATGAAACTAAAATAGGAAAATTTAAGAATTCTACAGATCCAAAAACAGATAATTTTACTGATTTTATAAAATATATAAAAACCAATCTTGAGGATAAGAAAGAAGAAACAATTGCAATGTATTGCACAGGTGGGATAAGGTGTGAAAAAGCATCGGCTTACATGATACAAAACGGATTTAAAAATGTTTTGCAACTAAAAGGAGGTATTCTAAACTACCTTGAAGAAACTACTCCTGAATCCTCTCTTTGGGAAGATGAATGCTATGTGTTTGATAATCGAGTATCAGTAAAAAAAGATCTTACTAAGGGCACCTATGAATTATGCAATGGATGCAAAGAAACTATATCTCAATCCGACAAAGAATCAGAAAAATATGAAGAAGGTGTTTCTTGCTCAAATTGTCATAATAAAAGATCAAAGCAACAAAAAGCAAAATCAAGAGAAAGACAAAAGCAAATCAATTTATTTAAAAAAAAGAATCAGCCTTATCCATTTGACAAGCTAGATCTCAACCAATATAAAAATTTTATTAAAGAAAGTTAATTACTTTGCTCTCAAGCTAAAGCCATAGTTTTCTTTAATAAATAGACTGGTTACCATAAGCACAGATACAATATTAGAAAATAAAATCGATGTCCATATAGTAGTATTTGCAACATCTTTCATCATCCCAAATCTAAGCCAATAATCTAATCCTTCATATTTTTGAAGTGTTGTATTGAATGTTATATAACAAGTAATAATCGAAGTAGCTAATATTATAATTATAGCTATAAACTTATATAACTTATCATAATCACCATATATCCACATTGTTAAAAATGTACCAAATGAAGCACTGATGCCAGGGAAATAAAACCAACTAAAGAGTACTAACGACTTAGGCCAATATCCCCAGGACCCGCCTAATAAAGTATAAGCCGATTGAACTACAAAAAAAGCCAAAATACCAAAAAATACAGACAAAGCGATTCCACTCAACACTCGTGTCAAAGAACCTAAATTAGGATTGAAAAACATAGAAATTATTCCTCTCTATACTATGCTCTTCTAGATAATTTTGGATCTAATGCATCCCTTAATCCATCTCCAACCAAATTCATCGCTAGTACATTAATAGTCAAAACTAAACCTGGGAAAAATGCAATCCAAAAGGCTTGTTGTAAATGTTTTCTTCCTAAAGATAAAATATTCCCCCAACTTGGATCTTCTGGAGGTATGCCTAGCCCCAAAAAACTAAGGGAAGCTTCTGTCAATATAGCTAATGCAAAGAAATAAGTTGCCTGAACTATCACAGGAGCCATTGTATTTGGAGCAATATGAGCAAATAAAATTCTAGGAGTTGGAGCGCCTATACCCCTTGCTGCTTCTACATATTGTTGTTCTCTTACTGTAAGAACAGACGAACGAACTACTCTAACCATTCTTGGTGTGTCAACAATTGTTATAACAGCTATAACGTTCCAAACACTTCCACCTAGCATTGCAATTAATGCTAACGCTAATAATAATGTTGGGAACGACATCAAAGCATCCATCACTCTTTGTATAATCATATCAAGTTTTGGAGAATAACCTGATATCAAACCTATAAACAAACCAGCTAGAGTCACTAAAAACGCTACCATAAATCCAACTAATAAAGATACTCTTCCTCCATAAATCACTCTTGCATATACATCACGTCCAATGTTATCTGCGCCAAACCAATGTACAGAACCGGGTGGCATAAATCTATCAGTAGGATCAATTGCAACTGGATCGTATTTAACTAAAAAGTCAGCAAAAATTGTAAGAAATGAAAACACTATTAATATAATCAAGCCTATAATCATATTAGGATTCTTTCTAAGCATTCTATTAAACTGCACCCAAATTCGATGACCTACGCCCTTTGCCTGTCTTATTTCATTAGGATTGTAACCTCTGTTTGTAGTCATGAATATCTAACCCTCGGGTCCAAAAATGCATAAATTATATCTACTATTAAATTTAAAAATACATACGATGTTGCGAAAATCATCATTAATCCCTGAATAATCGGGAAATCTCTATCTCCAACTGCTTTCACAAACATTCTTCCCATACCAGGAATTGCAAACACAGTCTCAGTAATCACTGTTCCTGTAACAGCGGCTGCAAAAACTAATCCAATCACTGTTATAACAGGCATCGATGCAGCTCTTAACGCATGTCTAGTTAAAACTATTCTTTCAGCTAGTCCTTTAGACCTAGCGGTTCTAATATAATCTTCACTTAAAACTTCTACCAAACTAGATCTGGTCATTCTTGCAATAAGTGCCATAAAAGCAACTCCTAAAGTTATTGCAGGCAATGCGCTGTATCTTAAAAATTCAACAGGCCCATCAGTAAATAAACTACGAAATCCAAAAACAGGAAACCATCCTAATTTAAGTGAAAAAAGGAATATCAAATTAAATGCTAACCAAAAACCCGGAATTGCAAATCCTAAAACTGCAAAAATCATAACAGCTCTATCAATCCATGTATTCATTTTCCAGCCTGCTAATACTCCCATTGGAATTCCCAGTAATATAGCTATAAATATTCCGGAAAAAACAGTTGAAACAGTAGCTTCAATTTTTTGACTTACTAAATAAGATACTGATTCTGTTGTAAATAAAGATGTTCCCAAATTTCCTACAAAAAATCCACCAAGCCAATTAAAATATTGAGTAATTGGGGGTTTGTTGATTCCCATTGCTTCCCTAACATCTTCTATTTCTTGTGCCGTAGCATACATAATATAATCTCCGCCTAATACGATAGCGGCAGGATCGCCTGGGGCAAGTTGCATAATTGAAAAAGTAATTATAGATACTATAAGTAAAACTGGTAAAGTTAAAATAGCTCTTCTAATTATGTATTTCCACATATATAGATTTTCCTATATTTAAAAGTTTTTAAATATTTTAATAAATTATGACTTCAAAGGAGAGTCGATTTAAATCGACTCTCCTTTGAAAAACCTATAATTTATTAAAGGTGTCTTTTAGTTGTCCAACCAAACATTATGCAATATAGGGAATAAACAGTCTAGACAATAGCCTTTAACATTATCCCTAATAGCTCTTGGTGGTTGGAATTGGAAGAAGTTTAGAGCTGGAGGATTTTCATAGAAAATCTTATTCATCTCATCATACTGAGCTTGTTGCTTAGCAGGATCTGTCTCCACTAAGAAAGCTGCTCTTACTTCATCAATTTCAGGATTTTTATAACCCAAAGATGTATCACCAGAGAACATATGTGGTGCTAATGGATTAAGACCATTTGCGAAGTTTGACCATGAAGTCGCTGCTTCCCAAGGACCTTCTCCTCCTGT
>MDTC01198038.1_pt1 | contig 12477 bp, 10 predicted proteins | sample 811181 | NCBI WGS metagenome assembly MDTC01 (sample SAMN05326644, study PRJNA326480) | marine metagenome | isolation source: seawater | place: Pacific Ocean: North | collected 2011 | reverse complement strand
CTCAATTTAATTGTTATTTCTCTGCACGCCAGTAAAATAGACAGTGATCAATCCCGGCTTCATATTAAGCAAGTTTATCAATCATGGGAACGCATACTTAGTAACACGGTTGCTAATAGTCAGATTCACAAAGCGATGGGAATGGCTGTCCATACATGGATTGACCTCATCACTGACCACCAAATGCCACAGATTGATCGCAATAAGCTCGCTGAATCGTTCTTGCGTCACTTAAAGAATTGTCTCTCTGTATTTAATCTTGGAAAAAACAGGCATGCTATTAAAGTGCTTCACTATATTTTATTGCATCCCGTCTCAAATCTACCTAATCACCTTATGCAGCAACAAGCTGATTTACAGTCTGTTGTTTCGTCTGCTTATCACACGCATGAGGACAAGCCAAGCTATGCAACGATTACGCAAAACCTTCTTGTGGCATGCAAGCGCTCAAGTCAATCAATTTGGCTCATTGGTACTTTCATGTCTGGCATTGTGATTGGTTTGTTAGCGATGTACATGCTACAATTGACATTCGTTCATACGTGCACAACCTAACACCATGTTGGCCTCAAAACTTAAACAGCTAACACATCAGATCAACCCTATTGCGGTTATCTTTTTGGCATGTTTGTCTCTCATTCCTCTTGCATCGGTAACAACAGCTGGCTATAACCAAAAAGTTGAGATGTTTGTTGTCGTGATTTGTTTTTCAGTCTGGAGTGTAAGACAACTTGCTTACTTTATCAGCGCACTCATCCGCCACCAGGATACACTTTTTTTGTGGTCCCTGCACACATTCTCTCGGGTTGAATCATCCTATGAGAAAACTTGGGGATCTACATTTTTTCATTTGTTTCGGCAGAAGCATTTTCTTGTTCTTGGCAATAAACAAAGTGGAAAGTCAGCACTCTTAAAGAATGCCGGTGCCACCGAGCAACAAGCCCCGTTTGAATATCAACAAAAAGGACTTATCACGCATTCAGTATGGTCTTTTGAGCGACATGCTTTGCTAGAGAGCACTGCGCTGATGCCTCACAATGACGAAACGGTTAATCTACAGACAAAGTACTGGCGTCATCTCATTGGCCTCAATAAGTGGCATCATACTGCAAATGGTTTTGATGGGATTATTGTGGTCGTATCGATCCAAAACATTCTTAACGAGCAAAAATCTCACCCTACCCAGAGTCTTAATTCATTGAGAAGTCAAATTAAAAATATTACGAATGGATCTCAGAATGTACCTATTTTCATCGTTCTCAGTGGCCTGGATTATCTGCCAGGCTTCCGGACATTTTTCAGGCATATTGACAAAGAAGATATTGATAAGCCTCTAGGTTTTCTTGTTCCTCGTTCACTACAATACTCATCCGATATGCAGACTGAGCTTGACAAAGTTGCTAATGATATTGAAATGTATCTCATCTACCAACTTGAAAAAGTGATTCAAGGCACTCAAAATGATGTAGAGAAAATGCATGTTTTCCACGAAAGCTTTAAATCATTAAAGCCTAAGCTGGTCCAACTTCTTTTTGGATTCACTACGCATGTGCAAAACCCTATCTTAAGTATTTTATTTACCGCGCACTGCGATCGTGATGTGCAATCTGAGATCTCAAATACCCATCAGGTTGATCGTTTTTACCAAAATTCCACAAAGCATTACTTTAGTCGTAATGTCCTTGATACCATCTGTAATCATATTACCTGGCAACCTAGCGTAAAACTCTACCAATATGCACTTTTAATCATCGGCCTTCTCGCATGGAATGTGAGTGAACTTTCGGTCGCAAATACAATTTTGACGCCATTACAAGAATCAATTCATCTGCTTTTTGATCATAAAACCACGTTATCTCAAGATGCTCAACTGCTGAGCGATCAATCAAAAACACCCATCAAAAAACCGGTTCTCACCCAGCGGATGCACACGACTACTTCCCCAGTTAAAAACACAGACATATCGAACGCTGAAGTCTCAACCAGTGATTCTCATGAGGCCAAACATGAAAGTCCTGATGCGTCTTCGAATTCATCAAAATTGTCTGCCCAGATTGCGTTGTGGGACATGGCTAAGCAATCGATTGATCAAAAATTAGACAACTGCGACATTATAAGTCATGCTTCTTGTCTTAGCTTGGCAGGCGTCTTATCAAATATTCGTCAAACGTCAACGCTTTCTCTTGAGGACGTGTCAAAGATCAGCCACAGTGACATACGATTCCGCGAACAAATTCAGACATTACAAGCGCGAACCGTTAATCTTGATCAGGATCAATTGGCTGAGGTTGACTATATGCTTGCAAAGCTCAAAAATCACCAACCCAAAATAACGTTTTCAGCTGCTTCATGGCAACTCTTGAACCGCCTATTCCCTGAGTTTAGCAAACTCTCCTTCAAGAAAAAGATTGAAGCATCTTCTAATATGGTTACTAAGACATGTCGTACCTTAGGCACGGTTGCAAAAGCGCTGCCATTTGACTCGATGACACTGCCAGAATGCAATCAACAGCTTAACAATGAAGTCATGCATCAACTCTATGCTAAGAAACTCAAACAATACCAGACAGCGCTAGAAAACTATCATAGCGAAACAACTGTTGAAACATTCTTAAAGAAGTCTATCTATCTACATGATAATACCCATATCATCGATAAAAGTATGCAATCGATCACGCAAGACCTCCTTGACCTTTCGCAACATGAACATCTTCAAGGCACTTCAGACTATCGAAAGCTACAAAGCGTTCTTGATCAAGCCCAGTCATTCGATGAAAAAACTTATAAACAAGTGTTGAAAAAAATTATCGTGTTATCTAAAGAGATACAAGAGAGTAAAAACAAAGATCTTGCTGCGCTTCAGGCTTTAGATAATCTTATCGCGGCACAGAATGATCGCAGCTTTTGGCCAAAACCTTGGTCTGATCTTGACGCTTTCTCGAGGAATTGTGTGCTATCATTTGAAAAAGTGGTGATCAAACAAGCTGGTCAGTATCTGAATACGGCATGGGATAAGCATATCGCAGGGCCTTATGCTAAGCGCCTTAAACCATACTATCCATTTGATGAACACAGTATCAATGATTGCGCTCTTGATGAGTTTGATGCCTTTTTCTCATCGAAGGGCGTGGTGTCAATGTTTATTAATAAATATCTATCTAGCTTGGTTGACATTCATCAGAATAGCGGCGCTAAGTGGAAAAGTCTACACGGAAAACCCTTGCCTTTTCACCATGATGTTCCGCATTTTATTATGGGTGCTAATATTATGCAAAAGATGTTTTACCCAAATAATTCCCCTGCTCTCTGGTTCGAAGGGGTGTTGCGTTATCGTCATGGTAAAGAAAATATTCAGAGTGTTGAAATTGTTCAGGATGGTAATAAACAGGTTATCCAAACCAAGCAGACCAAGCCTATTCATATCAAATGGCCACATGCAAACGAATATTTTGAGATTGCAGTCAATCTTACTAGTGGGGAGCGCTCTGTGCTCTTAAAAGAGCAAGGTGCTTGGAGCATGGTTCGTTTGCTCAATCGCACCAGCAATGATGATCAAAGTCGGCGGAGTCATTTACTCAACTTGCGTAACCTTGATCTGTCTTTAGACCTGGAGTTTGAAAGTCAAAATATTGTGACGCCTCTTTCATCAAAAATGCAGAATTTCTTTCAAGTTCCTGATAAAATATATAACTAATCACTAGCCTATAGGATTACGTATGGACTTCATCTTATCCGTACTTCGTTTGGTTGCATGCTACCTTCTTGTTGTGAAGAATCAGGCTGCGTGGGCGTTGATATTGATAACAAACCTTTTTAAGATTCTTGTTCTATATAAGATTGGCTTGCCCTTATTGTCTATATCAAAGTTGATGACCTCATGTTTATCATGTGTTGCCTGGTGCTTTTGGCATCAAGAACCTCAGAAATGGCCCAAGTGGGCAAATGTTGCCATTGATGGTTATGCGTATGTGTCGATTGTTACTCTTGGTTTTATGAGTATGCTCATGGTAGCTGGCTCATCATTTGTTGATAAAGAGGTTCTTATTGTTGCTTGTAACCTAACTGGTTATCTTCTAGCAGCTTTTAAGCAAAGGTTTTGTTGGGCCGCTTGGGTGATTTATGACCTGGTTCTGATCGATGTATTTCTTCAGCTTGGGATGATCTTAAGTGCTATGGTGACGATGCTGTATTTGCCTTTAGCACTTCTTGGAGCGTATAAATGGCAATTACCCAAACCCGATTATCAAACATAGATTAATGTCTTATGTACCCTTACCATGATTGACGTCATGAATATTGATTGATTTGTGGAATTATGCTAAGGTCTAAATAGTTAATTAATATGATTTTATGAATGAAAACTGCGATATCTCCTACAAGATCAGAAAATTATCCTCAATGGTATCAAGAAGTTATTAGCCAGGCTGACCTCGCTCAGTTATCTGCTGTTCGAGGGTGCATGATTATGACGCCGTGGGGATATGCATTATGGGAAATGATTTACCATACACTGGATCAACAAATCAAAGCTTATGGTCACGAGAATATTTATTGTCCTCTTTTTGTGCCATTAAGTGACCTTGAGAAAGAAGCAGAGCATATTGATGGGTTTGCTAAAGAGTGTGCTGTTGTAACGCATACAAAACTAGAAAAAAATGGCCAAGGCAACCTAGTTCCTGGCTCTCCCTTAGAGGAGCCACTGATCATTCGCCCCACGTCAGAAATGATTATTGGTGAGCTTTTTTCACAACGCATTCAATCTCACCGTGATCTTCCTGTTTTGGTTAATCAGTGGGCTAATATCGTTCGTTGGGAAATGCGCACGAGAATGTTTTTGCGCACAACCGAGTTTTTGTGGCAGGAAGGCCATACTGCGCATGCAACCGCTGAGGAAGCACAAGCGCATACACTACAAATGTTAGCGTGCTATCGTCGCTTGTGTCATGATTTCCTAGCTATACCAGTGATTACAGGCATGAAATCTATTAATGAAAAATTCCCTGGTGCTGAAGAAACTTACACCATTGAGGGGATCATGCAAGACGGCAAAGTTCTTCAAATGGGCACGTCTCATTTTCTTGGACAAACATTCGCGAAAAGTTGTGACATCCAGTTTCAGGATGCTGAGAAATCATTGCAGTATGTGCATACGACGTCTTGGGGCGTCACAACTCGTCTGATTGGTGGATTGATCATGACCCATGCTGACGATAATGGCTTGATCTGTCCCCCAACGCTGTCTCCACATCAAGTTGTGATTATTCCATTAATAAAGAAAAATATGGATGCGAATCAGGTTTATGATTACTGTGAAAAAATTAAGTCCTTGTTGCGAACTCAACGTTTTCGCGATCTACCAATTCGTGTTTTCATTGATATGAAAGATAAGAAACCAAGTGAGAAAAAATGGTCATGGGTCAAAAAAGGTGTACCGATTCGTCTTGAGATTGGCCAGCGAGAGTTTGAGAACCAAACGGTTTGTTATAGCTCTCGTCTTTCTGCGGATCATTCAAAACATACTTTAGGCTTGGCTGATTTTGCTGAACAACTTTCTCAACAGCTTGACTCGATTCAGCGTGATATTTATATGAAAGCAAAATCTGCGCTGTCAGAGGCAAACTGTCCACTACTTACCAGTGAGGATCAACTCCGATCACATTTTTCGTCTGAGCGCCCATCGCCAGCATTGATTTATTGGATTGATAATGACGCTGTAGAGCAGGCACTACAAGCGGACTACAAAGTCAGTATTCGCTGTTATCCTCAAACTGAAGTGTTTGACCACTCTGACCAAGCCCCTGCGCTGTTTGACCCTGATAAAAAAGGTCGATTGGCGCTCATTGCAAAGGCTTATTAATCATCCATAAGGAGTCTCCATGGATATCAGCACCCTGCCCGTCCTTTATAGTTTCAAGCGTTGCCCCTATGCAATTCGTGCACGTACAGCTTTGGCTTTTGCTAACATAGACTATATCCATAGAGAAATAAATTTAAGAGATAAACATCCGATTTTTCTTGAAACATCACCTAAGGGTACTGTTCCAGTATTTGTTGACACACACAACGACATGATCATTGATGAGAGTTTCGATATTGTTGTCTACGCATTACAGACTAATCTTCCAAAAGGTTGGATGAATAACGAAGTTTTAGACTTGAAATCTAGCCAAGTGATCTTTGAGAAACTCAATAAAGAAGCCATCCCTGCGATTCGCTCTATCAAATATGATGTCACGCATGGAGCTGATCGTGACACTGCGACTGATCAAATCAATCAGTATCTTCTAGACCTTGATGCGCTTTTGTCTAAACATCGCTTTCTTGTAGATCAGCCATCGGCATTAGATCTTCTGGTTTTCCCCAATTTACGGCAACTCACCATCCATGACCCACAATGGCTAAAAAAATACGGTTTTGCTTCTGTAGAGAGATGGCTTGATTGTTGGATATCTCATCCCATATTCAAAAAAGTCTTTGTGACACACCCTCAATGGGAAGAAAACCAGCGCCCAATCGTGACCGATAATCAACATGGCTACTCTATGATTTAACGATTTTTATCGTGTGATATTGCAATCTACAAATTGCCAAATGCGCTTAACTGCTTTCAAACATTCGTCTTTGAGTGACGACGTTGACTCTCGGTAAACCAACCATTGTTGCAATGATGGATCTTTTTGATCGAGTAACCATTGGTGTTGCCTCTGTGATTTTTTATCAAGACTGTGGTAACTCTGTTCATAAAACGGCACTAGAATAAGATCGAGCTCGAGCAACCCTCTTCGACTTCGCCAAGCTACCTGTTGTTCGGGCCAGAAATTATCTTTTTGATCAATTGAAATGCTCTGTTTATCCATGAGCAAACCTGTCTTCATTATCCATGACGACCTCATTGGTGTAATTATCAAAGCGGACATACTCTCCGAGATAGCTTAGTCTTATCATACCGATTGGTCCGTTCCTCTGCTTACCAATGATAATTTCTGCTGTTCCCTTATCTGGACTATCCGGGTTGTATACTTCATCACGATAGATGAAGGCTATCACGTCGGCGTCTTGTTCGATAGACCCACTCTCCCTCAGATCAGAATTTACAGGCCGACGGTCTTGACGGTTTTCAAGACTTCGATTTAGCTGTGATAATGCGACTACAGGCACATTGAGCTCTTTGGCTATTAATTTTAAAGATCGAGAAATTTCAGAAATTTCTTGTACACGGTTATCTCTAAGTTCTGGCACACGCATAAGCTGCAGATAATCAACTACAATAAGTCCTAGATCACCATGCTCTCTGGCTACTTTTCGTGCTCTTGAACGCATTTCACTCGGTGATATTCCACCTGTGTCGTCAATAAAAATTGGCGCTTCTGACAATAACCCAATCGCCGATGTCATCCTTGGCCAATCATCGTCTTTAAGCTTACCACTGCGGATTCTTTCTTGCTTGACCCGTCCGAGAGATGATAGCATCCGCATGACAATCGCCTCACTTGGCATTTCAAGACTGAAGAATAAGCACGGTTTTTTCGTAGCGATGGCTGTATACTCACAAATATTTCCACCGAAGATTGTTTTTCCCATCGATGGCCTGCCAGCAATTATGACAAGATCGCCCGGTTGTAGACCAGAGGTCATTTTATCAAAATCACTGTAGCCTGTGGGCATACCGGTCATACTCTGACCGGAGTGATAAAGGTGATCAATTCGTTCAGTGGTTTTTGCAAGTACGTCGCCAATTGGGGTCATCGCAGAGCTTTGATTATTACCATGCGCGATCGCGAATATATCTGCCTCAGCTTGTTGGAGTAGATCATCTGGTGTTCTCCCTTCAGGATGATACACTGAGTCAATCACTCGTGAGGCAACTTGCTGAAGTGAGCGCATCAGCGCTTTGTCTCGAATGATAGCAGCATAAGCTGTAACATCGGCTGCAGTTGGTGCTTGATCAGCAAGCGCATAAACATACGCATCGCCACCAGCGCGCTCAATTTCCTGTTGATTACGCAGAAAATCAACGACTGTTAACATGTCTACAGATTGTTGCTTGGCATGCATTTTAGCAATTGCTTGGAATATCAGCTGATGCTTGATATCGTGGAAATCTGTTGTTGATACCGTAGATTCTATTTTATCCCACGCAAGGGGTTGCAGTAATAATACGCCTATGAGACTTTTTTCTGCTTCTTTAGAAAATGGCAGAACTTTTTTGATTGCTGGAGACTTGTTTTCCATTAGGTCATAGTAGCGATAATTGTCGTCTGAGTCAAAGTTTACGCGACATGGCACGTTCTTGTTACCATCTTAGATCGATGCCATGTCGTGATGTGGGATAAAGATCAGTTACTTGGCTTCAGCGTCAGCATCCACAGTGGCGTTATCACTTTCATCATTGACCTGCGTTTGCCCCTCATCGGATGATTTACTATCTGCATTGTCTTGAGGCTCACTGTCTTTTTTCATGACATCAAATAGTTCTGTGACTGTACTCGAATTCAAGACTAGTTTGATTTCTGCTATCGCATCTGCGTGGGCGTGTATCTGAATCGTATACTCCCCAACGGTACGAACTGGCACTTCTACGATACTAACCTCTTGCTTGACTGCTTCGATTCCATGCTCGAGTAATGCCGTAACAATCTCTGCGGCGCCGACTGAGCCGAACAGTTTCCCTTCTTCATTCGTTGGTACAGAAATGGTTATTTTACCAATTTTTTCAATTTGGACCACACGTTTTTTAGCTTCAGCTAGGCGTTTTTGTTCAATTTTTTCAAGCTCGTTTTTTCTTGCCATCACTTCTGCAATATTCTGCTTATTGGCTGGTAAAGCTTTACCTGTTCGATAGAGAAAATTGCGAGCATAACCTGGCTTCACATCTACGATTTCACCAATAGCCCCTAAATTTTTTATTTTTTCCTGTAGTATCACTTGCATAGTAGTTCTCCTTTAACGATGATAGTGTCAATTTTTAGCGATTTTTGGCTGCTGCCGAAGGTCAGCGACGCGATCGATCAATCCTAGAAAAGCGCAAATTGGACAAAAAAGCGCACTAAACCAATTAAAAATGATAGATGTAGACACAAGCATAATTGTTTGCATCCGTTGTTTTTTGGCAAATCGTTTACTCAACCAAAAGTGTATGACGCTCAAACCACAAACCGCAGGGATAAAACGTGCTAACTCAAATAAACCTAGCAGTGTCCCGAGAGGAAGATGACTTAAGTCGACAAGTTGAGACTCTTGCAGGATGATCAACGAATAGCTCACAAAATACAATGGCATGACAAGCGCAAACGCACTCCAGCTCATTTTTAGCGTGAGCCAATCCTTGATTTGATGCTTATGCTGGCGTAGAAATATGACAATTAATGTTGAGATTACCATTGGCGAAAGCAAGTAATATATGACAATGTTGCTGGTCATTCTACTGGCAATACTCAATGAGTTCTGAATGAGATCAGCGCTGGCGATTTTCAAGTTTAAGAGTTTGAGTAGTGATTGAAAGTGAGACAACATCATCGTGTGCCAAATAGACACCAAGCTACTGTGGAATAATGCCTGGAGCGTCGATACGAACAAGAATGCGCCAATGCACATCACTTCAATACCAATGCTGATGGACATTGTTGACGTGTACAAAGCACAAAATGTGATGTACAGTGGTGTGAATAAAAGTCCTGATAAATAGGATAGTTTATTGAATTCTAATTGCGTGAACCATTCGCTGTAAAAAACGATAGCAATGACATATGGAAGGCTGAGTATCGCTGCGTAATAGCCATAGTTTGGCTTATTGTCCTGGTTCAGTTGGTCTTCGATAAGCATCGCCCATAGAACGATACGGAATGGTAGCAGCAGAGCGATGTTGTACATCAACGACTGGTATCCAACGATCATCAAGTATGACTCTAATGAAATCAAAGACAGCATCGTCATGATCGTTGGCGATATTCCTAATCGTTTGCGCCTGTGGCTACTTTCAACTGCTACCATAGTTATCTGCTTAATTAACGATGACGGTCACAATAAGGCATCAGTGACAAATAGCGAGCCCACTTAATTGCTCGGCTAAGCTGACGCTGTTGTTTAGCGGTTACACCTGCAGCACGACAAGGAATGATACGTCCAGTTTCAAGAACGTACTCTCTCAGGAATGCGATATTGAGATAGATATCCTCAGCTGTAAACCCTTGTGAGGCTATTTGCCTGTCTGCTTTGCTCAATGAGCCTTTTTCATCTTTTTCGAGTAGTGCTGGATTATTATCGGTGACTGCTTTGTCTCTTCTAATGATTAAAAATCGAATGATCGCATCGTTGAATTTGAAATTTGATCTCATTTTTTCGATGCATTCCTCTGAACATTCGACGTTCATTACTGCAAAATGCGCCTTAGCTGTACGAGCTGATTTGATCGTATACTGTAGTTTTTTTCTTTCGAGGTCTTGAACCCTGTGGACGTGGCCTGAAAACTGTTCTTTAATCTGGCTTGCATACCGTTCTAACATTTCTGCGACCCGCTCGCTTTGGTTGGGGTGGAACAGAATGACAAATTCGTAGTGCTTCATATTTTCTCCTTATGGCTATAGTGAGCTGCGAATGCAAGCACATAGCTATCGCAGCAAGGACGGATATTTTAACACAAATATCTCATGACATCAAACGAATGCTTAGCTGTTTGGGCATTTCCTTGCGCCGTCATCTCGTTTATTTTTGATTTGGTTTGTAACAACGTCGCTGAATATCATCATGACACCTTAACGAATCAACCGTGATGATGACATGGATATTGGTGATACCAAATATTTTTTCGTGTTATCTGACGGGTCAACTCTGGATTGCGGGCAAAGCATTGCGCATCTTGCTATTGAATGCGTCTTAGCTTTAATTTCACAATCCCATCTGGGCTGACAACGCATGCTTTCTTGCATTGTGCATCGCAACCTCTTCCATTGGCCCCTAATGCTCTGAACGCTTTATTCTTTCACTGTATGTCTGGTAAAGACAGATACTCGCTGATGTAGCGATATTAAGTGTTGAAAATCCTGTCGTATTGATCCGATACAAAGCATCACAATGTTTTTCCACATTGGGACTTATTCCTTTCATTTCGTTTCCCATTACCCACGCAATAGGCACTGACACATCGGCTTGAGAAATCAAATGCTCCGCGCGTTCTGATGTTCCGTAGATCCAAAACCCAGCTTCTTTGAGCAGTCGCAATGATCGAGCAATATTGGTCACAGCAACCACTGGCACAGTGGCTGCAGCACCAACAGAAACTTTAATCACGGCAGGCGTCAATCCAACGGCTTTGTCTTTAGGGATGATGATACCGTCAACACCAAATGCTGCTGAGGACCGTAGGCAAGCACCCAAATTCTGAGGGTCTTGAACTTTATCAAGCACGAGCACCTGAGCAAGCCCGCGTTTTGCTTGCGATGATTTAATTAGTGTATGTAGATCCATACTTGGCGGTCGAATATACCTGACCATGACACCCTGATGATTGACATTTGGTAGTCGGTGATTCAGCTCGTCCTTGTCGCAACGGGTTACGCTGACGCCCTTCTTCTTTGCAAGATCAACCAGGGACTGCACCTGACTTGATTGCCCGCTGATGAACAGCATGTTGACGCTTGAGGGATAAGTCTCAAGCATTTTTCGCACGCTGTGTACCCCGCCTAGAAAATCCAATCGCTTTATCCTTGATTATTTCCATTGGATTATAGCATATTTTCTTACCTCTGCCAATGAAATGGCCATGACTAACCGCTCGATTGACCCGATTATACCAATAACCTGGTTGATATCGCACCTGATCTGATATAGAATTTGGTGTGTTCATTTTTGGATAGCAACCATGTTCATTATCATGCGCAAGCAACATTTTCTACAAAAAAAACTTCTGCTGCTTTGCGCTTTTGCATTTGTCCTTTCAACCCCCTGCCTTCAAGCATCGCTTGCGCTCAAAGCACCCAAACGCTTGAGTCTATTTCAACCAGATAACCCAACCCCGCTACCGAATCTCTATCTTTCCGGCTATACCTCAATCAACCAATCCAGCCAAACAGTCTTAGCTAATTATAATGGTGACAAGCCGCTACCCCCTGCAAGCCTGACTAAATTGATGACACTTTATATTGCTTACGATTATATCAAACAGGGTCTCCTCCAGCTTGATGAAAAAGTCACGATTTCTAAAAAGGCATGGAAGACCGAAGGGTCGAGAATGTTCCTTGAGCCAGAAACACACGTCCCGGTAGAACAGCTTCTGCAAGGCATTAGTGTGGTCTCAGGCAATGACGCCTCGGTTGCCATTGCAGAACATATTGCGGGATCTGAGCAAAAATTTGTCAAACTGATGAATGAAAAAGTCACAGCACTCAAACTTGCTAATACTCATTTTGCCAACGCAACAGGGCTGCCTGACAAAGCACACTACAGCACACCCTACGATATGTCATTGATCGGTATTAACTT
>MDTC01115958.1_pt1 | contig 12478 bp, 6 predicted proteins | sample 811181 | NCBI WGS metagenome assembly MDTC01 (sample SAMN05326644, study PRJNA326480) | marine metagenome | isolation source: seawater | place: Pacific Ocean: North | collected 2011 | reverse complement strand
GTCGACCGGACTGGCGGTGCAGTGGTCGAAACCAATTGAATCGTCGATGTGGCTACTGGCCGCGAAGTGGTCGATGCAATTTCCGCTTGCACTACTGGAGTAGAAGCGGATTCACCATCCCCTGAAGGGCCGAGATTGCTGGCGATTGTCCCCCAGATCGCTGCGATGATCCCCAACGGTGATATGAAGAAAAACAGAATTTGAAAAGATCGACGGCCCCATTTCGAATCAGCGCGCCGAGCGAGGGCAGCCATGGAAGTCGGACCGGTGGAAAGCCCGGGGGGGACGGGCGGTGGAGGTGAGGGATCCTTTCTCCTAGGTGGTGCAACGTCAGTGATCGGGTTAATAGGCGGCGGTATCGGCCGGCGGCTCCGACGAAGAGAACCTCGCTCTGGTGGTCCCTCCGTAGGAGGACCCATTTCTCAGATCCTTCGCTCGTCGTCGCCGTTGTCCGACTCCGACGGTGGCGGCTGAAGGAGGTCCCCAAGCCCACCAGGCCGACCGCCGTCTGGCGTACCAGCCGCTCCGACCGGGCCGAGGCCCCCTTCCCCTAGTTCGTCGAGCCGTAGACCTTCGGATACGTCGACCCGAACAGCCTGGAAGAGAACCGAACTGCCAACTGCTCGCGGTGTAGAAAGTTTCAAAGATCCAGTGTCCTGACCTGGAGCAACGGGTACCTCTTCCGGCCACCAGACGTGCGGCGTCATCGATCTCGAACCCGTGAACGACGCAGCGTGGTGGCCAAGAACGCCTGCCGGGAAGGCCGTCGGGCCCGCCGGAAGAATCTGTTCGAACACGTCGGAAAGGCTCTCTCCTGTTTGCTTGCTCTCGGACATGCGCCAAGAGCCTGGTTCCTCGAGATACGTATCGAGGAGTGCACGGGCAATGTCTTTCTCTGCGGACTCTCGTAGTACCCAGTCCAGGTGCCCTTCGTAAAAGCGGTATGCAAACGGCCACCGGACTCCACGGGCCTTGCCTGAAACGGCCTCGTCGAGGGAAACGGGATAGGCGCAGTGCTCAGGTCGGACCTGATCCTCCGGTCCGCTGGCAGTCCCGTAACTGACAATCTGTTCGTTAAGAAACGCCCTGCGGAGTTCTCTGTACTGTGCGGATAGCCACGCCTCTGGAGCGAGCATGGGGGTAGCCCGTCGCATAAATGCCACGCGTCCCGACTCGCTGAGGTCCAGCGCGATTGCGGAGAACTTCAGGATCGACTCAGACCCGGTCGATTGGCCGGCATTGTCGCCAGAAGAATCCGGGCCCTCGCCGTATGGGCAACGAATCAGTCGCAGGAACACCGTGCCTGTACCAAGCCAGTGGACTGTGAGGAGTGAGACTATCCGCTGGTGCTTCACCGCCTCCTTGGCCTCCTCGATAAGCCACCGGAACTCCGCTTTCCAGAAGTTCAGGCGGTACTCGTCCTGGACCTGGACAGTCGACACCATCGCCGCACTGACCAACAGCACTACGAGAGCCACAATGATCACGGTAAACAGAAGTCGAATCTCGTTTGTCTCGAACCACCCGGGTCGATATTCGGATCGATTGATGCCGACGATGACCATCGAGAGCGTGTACACGGCTCCGGCTACGACGACCGCACGTCTCATGACCCACCGCCACCCTGCAACAATTTCCTGTGACTTCCTCAGGCCATACGCAGCTGCGGCGACTACCGCCACGGTGATCGAGACGGAAAGGAACCACCGGAAGACCTCGTGGCCAGTCACGGGTACCTGGAATTCCGGCGCAAAGACCACAATTGCCGCAGTCGTTGTGACTAACAACCCGAGGAAGGAGATCAGGAAAGTTTGGGCTCGGTGGCGATCAGTCGGCGTGTAGAGAAGCCCGACGGGTAGTGCCAACAAGGCACTCGCCAAGGCAAAGATACGGATTCGGTTGTCGGCGCCCAAGTCGTCGAATGTCAGTCGATCAGCAAGTGGCGTGAGCGTGGCAAGGGCAATGACCAGTAGCGCAATCGATACCCAGAAACAAACCTGAACTGCTCGTGTGACACCGGTCTTGTCCGAAGCTTCCGGCTCTGACAACTCACGAAGACGGTGGAGGAGACTCTCGACACGCTTCTCGGCCGTGTACTCAACCCTCCGGAACCTCTGGGTGATCTGACTAAGAAGGTCCGACGCTTCACTGGTTTCGGTCTCGATCGCAGTTGGGGATTCTTCATCTGTCCCATTGTCGGTTTCGCCCCCGTCAATGGTCGGTGCCTCGTCACTAGAAGTGCCTTCTTGGTTGTCTGACGTCGACCCGGCATACAGCGATCGAATTGCGGCCTCTATGGTTTCATCGGCCGGTGTAGGGACTAGTGCCAGCCTGTCGACAGCTACAAAGTTTCGACTTCCTGCCGCTTCTCGCACCTGTACCGCTATGTCGGCCCCATCGATGACGCCTAGAAAAATGTCTACAGCACTGTTCCAGGCTTCACGAGGCTCATTGACAAGCGCAGGTGGCGGCATTGAGGTCTCGATCCGCGCGACGGCCGCTTCCATGTCGAACTCTGACTGCCCGGGAGAATCCGACCCATTGGCCTTGATGACACCCACCCACGCGTCCTCGCCAATGAGGGTCTGAGCAATTACGTCCGTCGCCTCATCGAAGTCATCCTTGAATCCCTGTCGGATTGTTTGCGGAAGACGGACTATGTCCGACCAGATTCGTCGAAGTATCCCCGCCATGAGATGGCCCCCTTCGACGTAGACCCGTGGGTCGAAATCCTCCAACTCATCAAGGCGGAACTCAGCAGGGTGGGCATAGTCAGAGGCCTGTGCCACAAAGTGGAACGGGTCCGGTGCCGGTTGAAAGCCATGAGGAACAGGAAGGCCCTCATCTGAGCCCATCAGCTCTCTGATCGACGGGTGGGACGCAATGGCACAACGGACTGTCGACCTGGCAAGACGAACCATGACATCGTCAGTGCCGGTGACTCCCGAACGGATGCCCCGGAGTGGTGAGGCATCCACCGTTGACCAGAGTCCGGCGACTGAGAGGACTTCGACGGCACAGTGCCAGCCGAACTCATCAGAATCCCCGGCAGTAAGCGGCCTGGCAAAGGTTTCAGCGCTCTGCCGATCCTCCGGAATCACTATGAGGTTCGAATTCGCTGCGTTTGTAAGGAAACGGCCTTCTGGAGCTGGAGTCAGGTTGCCGTAGGAGGGGAGATAAACCCTGTTGTCGGCAACCTCAACCTTCTCAGGGGCAAGTTTGATCAGAGTCTGAATGAGACGTTGCGTAGTCTCCGCTGTCCGCTCCAGAGGTTCAACAGCAAGCACACCGGAGCACGCGCTGAAAACCTCAAGGTGGTCAACTTCCCCTGCTTTGGCGACCTCTGCCAGGAGTTCAACATCGATCAGTTCGCCGCGGTCGAGCCGGGAGGCGGGAAGTCTGAGCGGCTCGGTGGCTTCAGGACCTGACCAGACGATAAGGAAATCGCCGACATGAGCTGCTTCTGAGAGCCTCTGAATCGCGTTCAGTGCACCACGCAGGCCGCTGTCGTCCTCGGCGGCATGGAGAATCGTGAGGCTACGAGCCCCAACTGGCCCGCCGGTCATCAAAGTCTCTTGTCTGAGGAGACTGTTTCATATTTCCTTCTTTCGGCGATGCTGTGAATCTTGCGAAGTTCTTGACTGATCACTCGCCAGAGTCCAGTCCACTGCGGCGGTCCGGAAAGCGATGACGGGACCCTCGCCCACTTCAGTCGCTCCTTGTCCATGTCTTCGAGATATTGGTCTTGGTTGGCCTTGACCACATCGAGAAGATTGTCAATTCGTTCGGCTGGGCCGCCGCTCGGATCAAGGACCGGATCCTTAATAGCCCCCTTGGCGGAACCATCAGCGATCCAATCTTCCAGGTCAGGATGCAAACTCTCGTAGTTGTACAGCCCTGCTCCCGGAGCTGATCGACCAAGGTCTCTGAGTTCGCAGTACGCGCTGAGAGGGCCCAGGTCACTTTGCAGACTGACCTGGACATAGGCGAGACCGAGCGCCTCCAGGATCAGGGGCAACCTGTCCAGGTGTGTGCTCTCTGGTGAAAGGTAGGGGAACGGGAACTCGGCAGGCGTGTCATTGATTCGGGCAATCTTCACTGCAGACCTGCCATCTCCCCGATCGATCAGGCCGAGCAAAAGGCCAGTGAACCACCCACGAACCATGCAACTGATCAGGGCCTGCGGGGCCGGAATGAACTCGCTCACCGGCCGAGCACGACGCCGCGACCAGAAGGTCTGGATGTGTCCACTCATTCTGTGTTCCCCCCAGGACTCGGCAATGGGTCGTAGCAGGGAGTCGATGACAAGGACTGAATGGGGTGCATCGAGTGAGGTCGTGATGTCGACGTGTTTGATGGAATCGTCAGTCGAGAAGAGATTCTCGATGACGCTATCCTTAACGCCGCTCGCGCTGAGCTTGATCCTGACATCGGCTTCAACTGGGTGGCCGGAAAACGGGAGTTGACTGAAACTCCGGCGCGGCTCTAGGTCGTTGTCCGGGTGCACGGTGGGCATCAGGCCCGCATCGAGATTGATCAGGGGTTTAGCAACTTCCATGGCTGCGTCCCACTGGGCAAAGAACCGCTTTATGCGCCTGTCGTACTCCCTCTGGGAGGTCCTTCCAGAGTCCATCAGGCTAGACGATCCCAGATAGGACCGAAGGCTCGTCGAAAGAAAATCGCCGAAAACGCTGCCTGTTAGATGCAACCACGCCCGGGCACGGGCTTCAAGCCGGCCAAGGTCAACATTCACTTTGACGCCGAGATCAGCGGGTGACTCCAGCCTTCCTTGGGTTGCCGACGGTCCTGGCCACCACTCATGGTCGATCGCCACGCAAAGGAGTCCATCAGAGTCATGAAGCACACCGTCCTCATACTGGCGGCGTAGGAAGTCTCCTGAAATGACCTTCGAACGGACCTCCTGCCGAACAGCGCCCTTCAGTTCCTCAGTCACGGAATCGGCCAGCATCTCTACGAAGAGCCCGTTGTAGTCGTCCGGTTGGATCAGTGGGAGCTCGCTGGGCGGAGGCTCCATATCTCTGGGCACATCTGCATCGGACCAGGCAGGCCACTCTCCACCCACATCCAAACCCTGTTCAGAGCGGTAGAGCGCATCGTCTAGTGCTTTAGCGATGGGAACAAGCACCCGCTTTGCTACCTCTTCAGCCAGAGCAGCGCAGCGTTCAGCGAGTACCGCCTCCCCCCCAAGCGAGGCGTAATAGGCGGCTACCCTCGTTGCGTCTCGGAGTCGCGTGTCAGTCGAATCGATCTTCTTGCCCCACGCATCTTCAAGCTTTTCGTCGGAATAATCGCGCCAATGGGTCGACCAACTGTTGTTGTTGGCAAAATCCCTGGTCCGCAGGTCGTCGGCCACTTCAGTGCGAAGTTGTGCCGCCGCCTTCGTACACATTGAGGAGGTGGCCTTTAGGCCGTATCGGGCAACCATCTCCTCGACAGTGACTTCGACATTTCCCTGCACTAGGGGGATCCATGAGGCAGTGGATTCTTCCATCGCAGCGTGATACCCGGCCAGGAAGCCCGGTTGAGCGTTATTGAGGCTGTCGTAGAGGCTCTCACGCCACTCCTCCGTCTTCTGGCTGGTTTTCTCCTCCTGGATACCCGAGAACCTCTTGATCTCAGCCAAGAAATCCTCATACATCTGGTCTTTGGTCGGCGGTCGAATGGCATCAAGGATGTCGTTCTCCACCGGTCCAAGTTCTGACAGGCCGCAGCGATGCATGAAACTCATGAGGTGCTCGTCGGCGATCGCGTCGGCGATTACCTGAGGATCCTCGGTGTCAAGTTTCGTGGCCAAGGTCCTGGCCATCTCAGAGCCGGTGTGGAATCTTGCGACCTGATCGAGGGCGTCTCGTACGAGCCGTCGGGCACAATAGGTCTCGAAGTAGTCGGCTCCGGTTGAAAGCCGGGAAAATCCCAGTGCGGAAAACGCGGGATAGCCAATCTCCTCCGTCGCGCCCTCATCAACCAGCACGCCATTGCCCTGGAGATTGTTCATTGCACTGCTCGCCCAATTGCCGATATTGAAAGCGATGAACTCCCTTTGAACCTCGACGTCGGTAATCCACGAAAGGAGAGACCGACCAACCATATGGAAGATGTCCGGAGGTTCACCGTGATCAATACCGCCTTGTCCAACACGGCCAACGAGGAACGGGAATGAGGGGCCGCTACGCGTGAGAGCCTGAGGAAGGCCAGCCCGAGTCATGGCAGCGCTCTCCTTCGGATCGACTAGGACGTCCCCGGTGTTCGCGGTGGCAGCTCCGTTCCACCAATACCCGTTCAAGAGTTCGCTGATCGCGGCGAGGCTGTTCGGCTGAACACCGCCAGTGGAGGCCCCGCCCAGGGAGTGGAATACCTCCGGCGTGTACAAGACGCCGAAGATGTCGTCTAGTGCTTCAGTCTCAAGGGCTCGAACGATGTCGCACACCGTTTGCAGGAGCCCGGCACCGGTGCCTCCGGCCAACGAAGAAATAATGACAATACGAAGGGGGCTTTCTGACCCTGCCAGCTCCCCAGTAACCGAACCATAAACCTCGGCGAGATCGGCTTTCGCCTCAGTTCTGGACAGACGGCCAACCGACTGTTCTATCTTGTCTCTGATCCTCTTGGAATACGCGATCGAGATGGTCTGACCGATCGCCCGGAACTGACCAGCGCCCTTAGCGACGGATATGTTCAGTCCAGTCGGTTCCACCCGCCAGGTCTGAATCTCGTCATGAAGGTTCTCATCAGAGTCGAGCATCTGCTGTATGTTGGCGAACTGGACGGCGCTGGTAACGAGGCCGAGGTACTCGTCGGCGGGAAGCGATGGATCAGAATCGGACACTGTCGGCGTGTCGATGTGGAGAAACTGCCACCCTGCCGGAATATCTGGCTCGAGGTCGTGTTCCGCGAGCCAAACGCGAAGTGCTTCCTTTATGCGTCCGAGCGTGGAACCGCCGGATCCTCCGAGGCCGATGAAGAGAAACCGGTCATACATAACTCATCATTCCTTCCAATCGTCTTGTTGTAATAAGAGATCACTACTGTCCATCAGAAATCACCGTGACGGAGGCGGAGGCGGAGGTGGAGGCGGAGGTGCCATCCCCGGGGAGGGACGCTCTGGTGTCGAAGGTGGACCAGGGCGCGGTGGCGCCGGAGGCGAACCTGGGGGTCCAGGTGGTTCTGGTCCAACAGGAGGTTTGGGACCACCCCCTCCAGACTGGTCGGGATCGGAGGATGAACCGAGATGAGCCTTATGTGCGCCCGTCATCTCTCCAACAACTCTTGGGGCCCGGGCAACGAGCTTCTTGACCAGTTCGATGCCTCCCTTGCCGAGGGGAACAACAAGGGAGACTGTGCCGGTCGGGGCATCCGAGCGAGATGCCAGATCTATCGCAACCAAGATCAAGCCTTCGAAATGCAAGTCGACGGTGCCGGGATGGTGTGAAGCCGGATCGGCGTGGACCAACCATCCGCTTCGGGACGGTTGACCCCAGCCATCGTCCATGACGCCTTTGATGTTCCAGATTGGCGCCCTTCGGGACTGAACCTCTATCGACCCGACCTTAAGGTGGCGTCGATCGCCCCTGACCCTTTTGAAATTCGTCATCTCGGGTGACCACCGGAGCGGTTCCGTAACCGTAAGCGTGCCGGTTGGACCGCGACCGAAGTTGAACTTCTCCTCAACGTAGATCAGACCCTTGGGATCCGGGAGTTTGTCCTGCCAACGCAGAATCGCGTAAAGGCCGCCGTAGGTCAGAGCCGCGGCAGCCAGAGCGAGAAGGAGTGCCAGGATGAGCGCCGCAATGGTGTCGCTCGGCCGGAGAAGGCTGATCTTGACCGGTATCGTTGCGCTGTCAATGTGGCTTGCCTGGCCGATAAGCCACTCTTCGGTCCCCGATGGCATCCAGGACAACGCGACGACGACCCCTCCAGTCGTCTGCCACTCCTTATTCGCTAGGCGATCTGCTGTCGCAAAACCGGTGTCGACGTTGCCGGCACTGGCGTCGACCAAGACACAGGTGCGTTTGTCAGTGAGCGGCCGGGTCGGCTGGGGGTTGTGCAGAACCCATTTGATGGAAGCAGCCTTCTCATCTTCGGACTCCCAACTGACGCACGCTCGGGCCAGACCGAACGGCGGTGCGGAGATTCGACAGGAGCCGTCAGCGATAACCGCATCAGCGGGAACCTCTCCCCCGTCTAGCCCGCCCAGGGAGTCGTCGCAGTCGAGAGGGCTGGCGTCCCTGTAACGGGCAAGGCGGTCCACGTCAAGAAATGCCGTGTAACTGGCGACTACCTCGGTAGGACGGTTTCCCCCAGGCACCCAGGTCGCGGTGATGGTTACGGTGCCCTCCGGGTGCCAGACCCCATTGGTCGGTAGCGAGGTCACCACCTCGAACGGAGTCGGGTTTGAACCACTCCCGATTACGAGCTCGGGGATGCAGCCGCCTTGGACCCCGACGCACCAATCGAGCCTTTCGTCCGACTGACCGACCCATTGGAGATCAATCCGGGTATCTCCGGTAAGGGCCGGTGTAAGGACACATCCGTCTGTGACCCGAATCTGTCGGACATTGGCTGTTTCGACGTAATCCGGACTTGGGAGCATCGAGCACTCGACTGACGGTTCACGCCCTTCCAAGCCATCTACCAGAATCTCGACGACAAGGGGATCACCGATCGATTGAGATACTCCAGTTCCTGGATCCCAAACGGCTTCAGCGGTTACCGTGCCGTCGATTTTCCATAGGCCGTCAGGGGCAAGTTCTCCTGTAGTCACGTCGAAGCTTGTGGAGGGGTCATCTGGGCCGACCCGGAGGAAAGTCGACGGGCCGGCCGTTGACGGGGCGACAGGAACGAGTTGCCAGTTGGGTGATCCTTCAGATGCACCGTCCCACGTGACGTCGATAGTGACGAGGCCGGTCTTCGGACGGGTTACCCGGCAGTCTTTAGCCAAGGCAGCAACGATCCGGCCCGGATCGGAGGGATCCAGCCCGGTGATCCTGTTGCGACCGGCGCATTCAAAAACTGGTTTGTCCTTTGTGGACATGATCGAGACCGCGGGGTCAAAAGTGACCGTGACCGGAATATCTGGCCATCGGACATTGTCGGCGTAGACCGGAGCCAGTAGCCCAAAGAGGTGTGGGAGGTTTCGATCGGTGGACAGCTCGCCCAACGCTGGCCATTGGACGATGAGGTCGCCATCAGAAGAACACGAATCTCCGGTGAGCGGTTCCCCGAGTTCATGTGGGCGGTCAAGCGTTATGACCGCTCCACCATCGCAAGGATACGGGCCGCCATTCAGCGGATTGCTGAGCTCAATGCTGAGGTCATAGGGCCAGAGGTCAATTAGTTGGGAACGCTGAGTTCCGAAGAACCGGCCCGGAACCGTAATTGGGCCGACCGGACGACTGTCGCATTCAAGTTGGGTCGAAGACGACCCCTGGTGACCTTCGACGTCAACCTCAAGTTCCCAGCCTGTCCCAAGGCCGGCGAGACCCGGGGTGTAAAGCTCCACATAGGACGACGGCAGCCCAAGACCGTCGAAAGGCTCGCCGTCGGCCCGGATCTCTACTATCTCGCCACCATCGACGAAAAGATCGATGGCCTCGAAATATGAGCCAGCGGGGAGCTGCCGGTACTTCCACGTTGGCTCCCCGTCGGTGTGGGTCAAACCCGTGCAACCGTAGAAGGTCTTCGCCGTGTGCTTGAAGAGTCGACGGAGAGAGTTAGCCAGATTGGCAACCTCATCAACGGCGATGATCTCCCCGGTCTGGACGCTGTCTTCATCAGTCCACTTATTGCAATGCTCTCCGAGGGGAACGTTGGCAACAAGAGGCGAAGAGCCATCACCGGTAAGACCCCGGATGACCTGCATGGATGCGGTTGCCATTATCTCTTCGTGATCGGTTTTGGCCTCGAAGCCCGGCGTCAGCAGGACAGCGAAGGTCTGGATGTCAAGTCTCAGAAGACGGTCCTTCAGTGAGGTCTCGTCGGTGTTTCCGGTGCAAGCGACAAATGGGAAGAGGTCTGAGGCGCTTTCCTCTTCAGCCTTCGACTTGCCCTTTAGAGGGTCGTAAAGGCCGTCGGTAAAGAACACGAGGACACGACAACGATCGCCGGTTTTCCCCACCTGCTCGAACTCGCCAATTGCGGTGTCTAGAGCCACGACGTAGTCCGTCTGCTGCCCGTCATAGACGGTGGCCGCTGCAATATCGGCCGTGGTTAGCGGGGCGTCGACCAGACTCTTGAAACTTCTATGGACCTCGGCGGTCTCCTTGAAACCGACAATGGCCAGGCGGACGTGTCCGGCGTCTCCGAGAAGGTCACCGAGCTCGCGTAGGCCCTCGGCTCTTGCCATTGTCGGGTCCATCGTGGCCAGCGATCCTGACTGGTCCATGAGAACAAGAAGGTCGATGTCGGCGTTGGCGTCGCACGGGGGGCACTGGTCGCTTTTCGAACCTTGAGCCGCGGAAGTGGGAACGCCCACGAAACTGACCGTGGCTAACGAGGCAAGACACAGCCCAATGGCTACTAATCGGTACCTCATGCGCCCCTCGTCACATCTAGGGCCCAGAAAAAGATATTCCACCCACCCAGGGCCCAAGACGTCAGCGCTATGTACTTGACGGCCGAGCGCGCGCGGAAGAATGGCCAGTCGTTGAATTTCTTACCCGCCTTACGTTTGTTTTCCCAAACCAAGTAGCCGGCAAGATTTCCAGTTCCAAGGATTGAACCGACGATAAATCCCAAAAGATTCGGACCAGGGCCACCCTTGTAAGCCATGACGAATGCAAAACTGAGTACAACCAGAGCGACTACAACCAAGACGACCGGTGGGCCCGTGGCACCCCCGCTCTTCTGTTTATTCACTTTCGGACCTCCGCACTTACCCAAGCCTGCAAGCCAGAGACCGGTCCCTCGCACAAACGGTAGCATTGAAGAAAGTAAGAGTGCCATTTGTCACACTCCTCTTACTGCTCGTGATCGATCCCACCAATTCCTGCTGAGGTATAAGCAGCCGGCTTGCCTCGACACATCCCTAGAACTAGCCCGTAAGACATCAGATTGGCTGTCGGTAGGAAGCACCACGCAAGCCTGAAGCCGACTATCTGTAGGTCGGTTTGGTGCCGATTCGTTTCCCGATAGGTAGACGTGAAGTGGTAGGCGACAATTGCCCCCAACGTGATTCTCGCGATCTCGAGGGCTTCGCCCTCAAGTGCCAGCATGATCAGGAGGGTTGGAACCGCAAGGGTTGGAAAGAAGTACGGAGAAACCGCGATCAGCCAGTTCCCACTGCCCTCGTGTTGCATCAGTCCACCTTCGCGGTGGGATGCCACCAGGCCACGTACCCGGCCAAGACTCAAGACTGTGAACAAGATGTGGGTCAACTCATGCTCGAAAGTCGACCAAAAGCTCCCGTGGCGACGAGACCGCGACCGTAGAAATACCGTCCATAGCACCATGTAGGCGGCAAAGCCGACGAGGAGCGGCTCAGCCGTGGGATAGTCCGCGCTGATTAGTTCGATCTCGTCGATTAGGGCGTAGACCGAACCGGGTAATGCGACTAGCGACGCGATGGCAATCGGCCACTTGAGGGCATTAATGAGCGAGTTGATCAGTTGACTCAGCGCTGTCCCAACGACAGATGGCAATAGCGCCTGTGCACCCCATCATGTCAGGTGAGTTGGCCCTGGAGGCAGTGCGGGATAGAAGACAGCGGGTATGTGACCACAGGCCCTTCAGGTCCTGGGCTCGTCACCGGGCTTCCGGGCTATACGCAAACAGTTCCACATCGGGAAACCGGATCTGATGCCCAAAGGGTCAGTTGGATCGCGCTACCAGCACTCCTCCTCCCATTCCTCCTCCCACTCGTCCTCCCAACACTCGTCCTCCCAGTTGTCCTCCCACTCCGATGGGTATTCGTCTGAATCACACTCCAGGATGGCTCCCCATTCGGTACATCTGAGATCTGGTCGATAGAACGACACCCATTCCGGGTCCCCGCCTGTGTAGCGGGAACAGTCGTAGTCGTCCCAACCACCCAACAAAGCCCGCTGACAGAGAAAGATCGAACCTTCAATCGTCCTCAAGTCATGTTGGTTGAGCTCGTTCAGGTACCAGTACTCGGAACAATCAGGCCGATCCCTGGAACCTGAGCAGTACAGATCCGGGAACAAGAAACTCGGAACCGGCCCACCCGTGTACCCGACACACTCGTACTGCTCCCACCCCCAGGTGTCCCGACAGAGATAGCCGTCGTACTCGAACTCAACCTCGAAATAGTCGCCGGACTCATCAGCCGGAAACGAAAATGCACCCTCCGGAGTAATGGTTTCAACTGGCGTCACCGTGGTTGACGAAACCGTCTCCTCTGCCGCTGCAATTGGTATCACCGGCACAGAAGTCGTCGATGTCGTCGCCGGCACAGAAGTCGTCGATGTCGTCGCCGGCACAGAAGTCGTCGATGTCGTCG
>MDTC01088467.1_pt1 | contig 12478 bp, 11 predicted proteins | sample 811181 | NCBI WGS metagenome assembly MDTC01 (sample SAMN05326644, study PRJNA326480) | marine metagenome | isolation source: seawater | place: Pacific Ocean: North | collected 2011 | reverse complement strand
TTTTAATATTTGAAACAATCTTTTTACCTAATAATAGACCGCCAGTATTTTTTATAGTAATTGAATTACCATTGATATTTTCAAGATAAATAGATCCTGCATTATTTTGGACTTCGATATCTCCATTGATATATTTAAAGTCTAAATCCCCTCCAGAAGTTGAAGTGTAAAAATTTCCAGAAGAATGATTTATTCTAATATCTCCATTATTTGTATGTAACCGAATCACGCCTTGTATATTATTTAGATCGATATTCCCGGCAGATGTATTTACATTTATTTTTCCACTTAATTTTTCTACATTTATATTGCTACCATTTGTAAGGATATTCACTCTACCATGAATATGAGAAATAGTAATATCACCACCAATAATATCTAGATTAAGTTGTATATATGATGGTAAATCTATATAATAATTTTTTGAGATATTAGGATGGGTAGATATAGATTTAATTTTAATTATTTTATCATTTTCTAGATGAGAAAATTTTGGTTTGTCATCTTTAATGAGATCAATAATTTTTTTTCTGTTATCAGAATTAATATTATATGAAATATCTAAACGAAATCCGCTACCTTCATGACCATTAATGAATAGATTACCATTTATATCTTTAATTGATAATAAATAAGATCCATCATCAGGTATAAGTTTAAGTTGATATGTTTCTTTATATTGATGCTTATTAATAGTCCCTTTTGAAAATTGGTTTTCACTATAAATAGCACCCCAAAGTTGAGATAGTAGAAATAGTTTTTGCATCATTTCAAATTACATAAAGATGCATCGATGATACTATATACGCTATAAATTTGTCTCAGCGACTGTCTTTTTTACGGCTTCTAATGTTTGGTCTAACTCTACTTTTTCTTCATTTGTTAGAGAAAATTCTAGAATTTGTTCTACACCATTAGCTCCAATAACAGTTGGTACACCAATGAAATATCCATCAATTCCAAATTCGCCTTCACATAAAGATGCACATGGGATTACTCGTTTCTTATCACGAATATATGATTCTGCCATCTCAATAGCAGATTGCGCCGGTGCATAAAAAGCAGATCCATTACCAAATAATTTTACAATTTCACCTCCAGCAACACGTGTTCTATCTTCAATTGCTTTTAATCGCTCTGATGAAATTAAATCTGTAATTGGCACGCCCCCCACAGTTGCTAATCTTGAAATAGGTACCATTGTATCTCCATGTCCTCCCATTACCATACAGGTTATATCTTGTACTGAAAATCCTGTTTCCATAGCGATAAATGTTCTGAAACGACTACTATCAAGAGCACCAGCCATACCGACAACTTGATTTTTTGGGAAGCCTGATATTTTATGAAATGCATATACCATAGCATCTAAAGGATTTGAAATTACAATGACGAATGCCTTTGAAGCTTTTTGACGAATATTATTGGCAACATCTTTCATAATCCCAAGGTTTATTTCTAATAGATCTTCACGATTCATCCCAGGCTTTCTTGGGATACCTGCTGTGATAATAAAAACATCTGAATCTTTTACATCATCCCAATTGGAAGTACCAGAAATATTTGTATCATAGCCATCATGAGGGCGGAGTTGCATAAGATCTAGAGCTTTTCCTTTTACCATGCCTTCTGCTTTTGGGATATCGAAAATGATAATATCTCCAAGCTCTTTTTGTGAAGCCAGTAATGCGAGATTACCACCAATTTGTCCCCCACCAATCATAGTGATTTTATTTCTTTTCATTATATACCTCTATTGATAAAAAGAAAACCCTCCAATTAAGGAGGGCTTTTTGATTATTGTGTAACTACAGTTACAATTTTTCGATCTCGTCCTTTACGTCCAAATTTTACTATACCATTTGCAGTTGCAAAAAGGGAATCATCATTTGATCGACGCACATTCATGCCTGGATGAATTTTTGTACCTCGTTGTTTTAAGATGATAGTTCCCGCTAAGATAGATTCACCATCAGCTACTTTAAGTCCAAGATAACTTGGATTAGAATCTCTACCATTTCTAGAACTACCTTGACCTTTTTTATGTGCCATATCTTATTCCTCTTCCTGGGTTGTATCTGCTACAACTTTAACTTCTTTTTTCACATCTGTTTTTTTTGATTTTTTAGTAGATAATTTAATTCCTTGAATTTCTACTTCAGTAAACAATTGTCGATGACCATTTTTTCGTTGATATCCTTTACGTCTTTTTTTCTTATATACTAGTATCTTTCGTTCTCTACCTTGATTTGTTATAGTTGCAGATACAGAAGCTCCAGATAACTTGGGTGTACCAATTTGGGTATTTTCCCCATCGTTAATAAGCAAGACATCGTCAAAGGTTAGTTTTGTACCATTATCACCTTTTTGACGAGGAACACGAAATCGTGCTCCTTCAATAGCCTTGAATTGTTTTCCTGATATATTTATTATTGCATACATTTTAGGTCTCCAAAAAGCCGGCAAATTTAAGAGTCGATTTTATCCTTATCAAGGTTCATCTCATCAGTTACATCAACATCGTCTTTCGTACGTAAAAAGCGGAATTCATCTCTGGCCAGTTCAGTGTTCTCAATAATCTTCAAATGAACAAAATTTTGCCACATAAGACCACGAAGGATATGTTTTTTTTCACCACTCAAGTATTCTGCATTTTCTGGATGCAATTGAAGTTTTAGACGTAGTGATCTATGTTTACTTTTATATCTTCGTAGCCAATGATCAATTCGAGTGATCAGAGTTTCTTGTGAGATGATTCTACCTGAACCATGGCAAGTTGGACATTCTTCACTCATAGAATCTAAAAGACTTAATCGAATTCTTTGACGAGTCATTTCTAATAAACCAAATTCTGTAATTGGCGCTACAGCTACTTTGGCTCGATCTTTTCTTAATTCTTTTCTTAATGCTTGATAGACTTTTTTCCTATTATCTTCATATTTCATATCAATAAAATCGATAACAATAAGCCCAGATAAGTCACGAAGTCTTAATTGACGTGCAACTTCTTTTGCTGCTTCAAGATTAATTTTTAATGAATTTTCTTCATGTAGTTTTTTGCCAACAAATCGGCCACTGTTTACATCGACCACTACCATAGCTTCTGTTTTTTCTATGATAAGATATGCTCCACTTTTTAGCCATGCTTTTGGTCGCATAAGCTTTTCAATTTCAGATTCAATACCAAAACTTTCAAAAAGTGGAGATTTGAGTTTATATAATTCTAATCTTTCTAATAAGCTAGGAGATATATCTTCTAAATAACGTTGGGTTTTGCGATATAAACGTTTAGAATCGATAATTATTTTTTCTACGTCAGGTGTCAATAAATCTCTTACGACACTTGATGCTGTTTCTAAATCTTCATAGATCAATGAAGGAGCATTTTCTCGATTTGCTTTGTTTTCTATGCGGTGCCATGTATCTAGAAGTTGCTTAAAGTCATTTTCAATATGGTCTTCGCTTTTACCTTCAGCTACCGTTCTAATAATAATACCAACATTTTCCTGTCTTAATTTTTGGGCAATTTTTTTCAATCGTCGACGTTCATATTTATCCCAAATCTTTTTTGAGATTCCGATATAATTAGCATTAGGGACTAAGACGAGTAATCGACCTGGTAATGCAACTTCAGTTGTGACCCTAGGGCCTTTACCGGCAAAGGGTTCCTTAATCACTTGTACAAATATTTCTTGATCTTTTTTTAGATCAACTTCAATATTATCATATCGATGCTGTTGTTTACCATTTCGACTTTGGTTACTTTTACGGTTTTCTAATATATACTCGTCTGATCCAATTTCTGAAAATGGCAGAAATGCATTTAAATCATAACCAACATCTACAAAAGCTGCTTGCATACCAGGTAATACATTTTCTACTTTACCCTTATAAACATTACCAACCATTCGATGTTTATCCTGTTTCTCAATATAAACCTCTACAAGCTGGCTATCTTCTTGAATTGCAATACGGGTTTCGCCCATACTTTCATTAATAAAGATTTCCTTCTTCATTACAATTTCCTATAGGTTAAATGACCTTCAAATGATTGTAGCACTAAATACTCGGTAAAACCGAGACGCCAATCATTTTTAGCCTTTTTATATTTTGAGGGGTTTAAGAAGGAAGGAAAATTTTGGCCCGATTAAAGGGTGATAAAAAAGTGTTAAAACCGTCAGAAAAAGAATAAAACTTTGTCATCCTTCTAACCCCATTATAGTAGAAGATACAAGAAAACTATTATTGTATCCAAGAAGATAAAAAATCTTATTATATTACTATTTATAATAAAGAGAAGGAATACTATTTATATATCATGGCAAAAGGACATATTATTGCAATAGGAGGAGGAGGATTTGGTCGTAATCCAAATCATCAAAAAATTGAAAAATATATTTTAGATTTAACTTTAAAAAAAAATCCAAATATTTTATTTATCCCAACAGCTAGTGCTGAAGATAAAGAGTATATTGTAAACTATTATTCATGTTTTTCTAAATTGGATTGTAATCCTCATCATATAACTTTTTTTAAGCGTACACCAAGATTAAATAGTATAATTAACAAAGCTGATGTGATCTATGTTGGTGGAGGTAATACTAAAAGTATGTTAGCGGTTTGGAGAGAATGGAAATTAGATAAACTTTTGCTGAAAGCTTATAATGATGGAAAAATTTTATGCGGTGTTAGTGCTGGTGCTATTTGCTGGTTTGAACAAGGCATAACGGATTCATGGGCAAGCAATCTCAATATAATGGATTGTTTAGGGTTTATATCAGGTATGGCATGCCCACATTATCAAGAAGAACCGGAGAGGCGTCCAACAGTGCATGAAATGTTAAATAATGGTAAGTGTAAATCAGGATGGGCAATTGATGGTGGTGCTGCAGTCCACTTTAATAATGGTAAATATGTTCGATCAATACAATTCTACTCTAATTCTTATGTATATCATGTCACTAGTAATAATGGAAATATTATTGAAGATCAAAAAGAGATGTATATTATAAAATGAATAATGTAGATGATCCTAAATTTTGGGATAATATTTATTTAAATGATCAACCTGGATGGGATTTGAATGGTGTTACGCCAATTTTTAAAGATTTAACTAAAAAAATAAAAATAGGGAAAGTATGTTTTGTAGGCTGTGGGAGAGGACATGATGCAGTTTATTTTGCTAAAAAAGGTTTCGATGTAACAGCAGTAGATTTTTCATCAGAAGCGATTAAGGATTTAAAAGATTTATCAAAAAAAGCATCAGTTTTTGTTAATTGTATTCAGGAAGATATCTTTACTTTTTTTGAAAGATTTTCTAATTATTTTGATTATATAATTGAGCAAACCTGTTTCTGTGCTATTCATCCTTCCAGGAGGAATACATATGAAATAATGGCTAGATCTATTCTAAAGCCTAAAGGTAGCCTTATTGGACTTTGGTTTCCATTAGATAAAAAGGTTGAAGATGGAGGTCCGCCCTGGGGAATAACAATTGACGAAGTAAAAACTATTTTTAGCATAGACTGGGAAATTAAAAAAGAAAAATTTCATAAATTATCAATTGATTCAAGGAAGGGTAGAGAAAAATTTATAATATTTACTCGTTTATAAATAAATGTCAATTATCAGAAAATATTGATAAATAATCATAGGTTTAGAGAATGAATAAGGAATTACAATTAGTGATAGAAGCTTGCACTGAAGCCGGTAAATTAATATTAAGTTATTATAAAGCAGATTATGAGATCAAAGATAAAGGTTATCATAATCCAGTCACTACAGCTGATTTAGCTGCAGATAAATGTTTAAAAAATATATTAATGGATGGGTTTCCAGATTATGGTTGGTTATCGGAGGAAACTATTGATTCATCAGAGCGTTTAAATAAAGAGCGGGTTTGGGTTGTTGATCCCTTAGATGGTACAAAAGAATTTGTTGAGGGTGTCTCTCAATTTGTAGTTAGTGTTGCACTTGTAGAGAATGGATTCCCAATTATAGGAGTTTTATATAATCCGGTTACTAGTGAAATATTTAGAGCATCTAAAGGGCAAGGTGCTTTTTTCAATGATGAACCAATACATTGTACAGTGAAAGATAATATTAGTGAAATGGTAATATTAAACAGTAGATCAGAAACACGCCGCGGTTTGTGGTTGCCTTATAATGACCAATTTTTGGAACTACGCGCCATTGGATCTGTAGCTTATAAGTTAGGGCTAACTGCAGCTGGGAGAGCAGATATATTTGCTTCACTTAGGCCAAAGAATGAATGGGATATTTGTGCAGGGAATTGCATTATCAATGAGGCTGGTGGGAAATTAATTGATCTGTATGGTAACCAAAGAAAATATAATTTAAGGAATACATTAATAGAGCCAGGACTTATTGCTGGTGAAGTAAATTCAGTAGATAAAGTGCTTTCTATTTTTCCATCAATAATATAGATAGTGAAAAAAATATTAAAATTCAAATGAAATTTATATTAGAAGAGATTGAAGAATATTGTTTATCACATTCGATTAGTGATTCAGAATTATTAGAAGAATTGACAAAATCTACATGGAAAACTGAGGAGATGCCTCAAATGTTATGTGGAGCATTAATAGGTGGTTTACTACAGATGTTGATTAAGATCTCAGGAGCAAAACGTATTCTAGAGATAGGGATGTTTACTGGTTACTCTACAATAAAGATGGCTGAAGCTTTACCAGAAGATGGTAAGATTCACTCGTGTGAGCTAATGGAGAAACACATTAAAACAGCGAGTAGTTGGTTTGAAAAATCTGATTTAAATCATAAAATTACAATTCATTCTGGACCAGCAATAAAATCTTTAGAAAATTTTAAAGTAAATAGTTTTGATATGGTTTTTATAGATGCTGATAAACCTGGATATTTAGATTATTACAAAATAGGTACAGCTTTACTCAAGCCCAAAGGTATTGCTGTTTTAGATAATATGCTTTGGAGTGGTAAAGTATTAAATCCAGACGATGCTGATTCAAAAGCATTGAGAGAAACTGCTAAACTCATTAAAAATAATTATAAATTAGAGCCTTTACTTTTGCCTATTCGAGATGGCGTAATGATTTATAGAAAAGGAAATTAGTAATTTAAAATGAATCAAATACCAGAAGATGCAATTAAATGTTTAGATAAAGGTTTTGTCAGGCTTGTAGACTCCATGGGAGGGGATGATGCTATTGTACAAGCAGCAAGAGTTTCTTATGGGAAGGGGACTAGTAAGCTTTCACAAGATAGAGGTTTAATTCGTTACCTAATGCGTCATAGACATTCTACTCCATTTGAAATGGTAGAATTTAAATTTCATTGTAAAATGCCTATTTTTGTAGCACGTCAGTGGGTTCGTCATCGAACAGCAAATATAAATGAATATTCTCTACGATATTCAGAAGCACGTGACGAATTTTATTATCCAGACCCTGAGCATATTCAATTTCAATCTGCTTTAAATAAACAAGGAAGGATGGGTGAAGTTCCGACAGAGTTAAAACAAAAAGTGCATGAATATTTTAAGGATATTTCTGATAAAAGCTTTGCAATTTATTCTGAATTAAATAAAGCTGGTGTAGCTCGTGAATTAGCCCGGGCTATTTTACCTGTTAATTTATATACCGAATGGTATTGGAAGAATGATTTGCATAATCTGCTTCATTTTATTGGACTTCGATCAGATAATCATGCACAATATGAAATTCGTGTTTTCTCTGATGCTATGGCAGAATCTGTAAAAAAAGTTGCTCCTTATGCTTGGGAAGCTTATCAGGATTATGCTGTAAAAGGATTACGGTTTTCGAGGATTGAACAAAGTTTATTACAAAAAGAATTACCTAATCGCGTCATTGATGATATAAATGAAGATATTGCTTACCAACTTACAGCAACACTTCACAATAATAAGCCAAGAGATGAAAATGATCTTTATCCATTATATCAGAAACAGGGTGGTTCAGACTCTGAAAATGATTTTCATTTAAAATGGAATTCTGGTGAAGTTGAGATTGGGAATGTAAGGGAATTAAGAGAATTCAGATCTAAGTTGGATAGTTTCAAAAATTAGTCATACAATTTAATTTTACTTAAAACAAAGTAATCATTAATCATAATTAAACTTGATGCTCTATATAATAAAATAAAATGTCAATTTTTAATAGAGCAGAAATTATTGATTCAAATTTTACGAAGTTTGTTAAAAAAGGTAATCTTCCTCAAGCGAGAACTATTCTAGATTTATCTCAAACAAATATTAAACCCACAGAACTTATTTCAATTTTTGAATCTCAAGTTTTAAGTCGGCATATGGATTTAAAAGCTCGGCTATTAAAAGATGAAGGTAAGTGTTTTTATACAATTGGTAGTAGTGGTCATGAAGGTAATGCAGTTTTTGGGAATATCTTTTCCTATAATGATATGGCTTTTTTACATTATCGCAGTGGACCTTTTTTTATAGAAAGATCAAAAAAATTGCCTGGGACTACACCTATATATGATATGGCATTATCATTTATGGCATCATCAGAAGATCCGATTAGTGGTGGCCGTCATAAGGTTATAGGTAGTAAAAAATTAAATATACCACCTCAGACAAGTACGATAGCGAGTCACTTACCTAAAGCAGTAGGGACGGCATTTTCAATTGATCGCGCCAAAGATTTAAATATAAAAGAACGGCAATTGGAAGACGAGAGTATTGTGTTATGCAGTTTTGGCGATGCGAGCCTCAATCATGCTTCAGCTCTAAGTGCTTTTAATACTGCAAATTGGATTACTAACCTTGGTGGACATGTGCCCATAATATTTATTTGTGAAGATAATGGTTTGGGTATTTCAGTGCCGACAAATGAAGATTGGGTAGAGAAAAATTATAATAATCGTCCAAATACTAGATATATTCAAACAGATGGTCTCCAAATGATTGATTTGATACTTAAATCAAAAGAAGCAGAAAAAATTTGTAGACAAAGTCGAAGTCCAGTTTTTCTTCATATGAAGACAGTAAGGCTGATGGGGCATGCGGGATCAGATGTAGAAGTAGGATATAAATCTATTGCTGATATTGAAGCAACAGAATTTAATGATCCCTTACTACATTCAGTTCGGATTCTTATTGAAAATCAATGTTTATCCTCTGATGAAATTTTAGCACTATATGAATCAAATCGGAATAGAGTGAATCATGTTTTTGAGATTGCCACTAGTCGACCAAAGCTAAAAACATCCAATGATGTAATATCATCCATAATTCCAAATATAAATAAAAAAAGACGCCCGAAATATCCATCAGATAAAAAAAGAAAAGATCTATTTGGGAAAGAATATAATCGTATATCTCAACCCCAACATATGGCAAAACTTATAAATTATACTTTATTTGATATAATGCTTCAATATCAAAATACATTAGTATTTGGTGAGGACGTTGCTCATAAAGGGGGAGTCTATAATGTTACATCCGATTTATATAAACAATTCGGTATGCGTAGAGTATTTAATAGCCCATTAGATGAAACATCGATATTGGGTTTTGGGATGGGTTTTGGGCATAATGGATTTGTTCCGATACCTGAAATACAATTTTTAGCATACCTCCATAATGCAGAAGATCAATTACGTGGAGAAGCAGCAACATTACCTTTTTTCTCTAAAGGGCAATTTACAAATCCTATGGTATTACGAGTTCCGGGACTTGCATATCAAAAAGGCTTCGGGGGCCATTTTCATAATGATAATTCTTTATCAATATTTCGAGATATACCAGGTATTATTTTAGCCGTACCATCTAATGGTTTAGATGCAGCATTGATGCTTAGAACAGCTATAAAAGAAGCATATGAAGATGGACGTGTGATAGTATTTGTAGAGCCAATTGCATTATACATGACTAAAGATTTATTGAAACCAAAAGATGGGAAATGGAATTTTCTATATCCAGATATTGATGAAGATTTACCTATTGGAGAGTTTGCAGTATATGGTCGTGGTCAAGCCCTTACAATTATTACTTATGGTAATGGTTTATATTTATCACTTCAGGCAAAAAATGAAATAGAGAAAAAATTAAGAAAAAAAATAAAAGTGATTGATTTGCGATGGCTATCAAATATTAATGTTTCTAAACTAATTGATGAAGTTAGTGGATGTAATAATATACTTATTGTGGATGAATGCCGTCAAACTGGTTGTCATGGAGAAGGTCTTTTGACAAAATTAGTTTTGGAATCAAATAGAACATTTAATATCAAGCTTCATGCAGCCAAAGATAGTTTTATTTCTTTGGGAATAGCGGCTACTTCAACTTTACCAAGTAAGGAATCGATTATTCAGAATGCATTAGAATTAACAGAATAGAATTATTCAGAGCTATTTAATATGAAAGAAAGATTAGTAATAATATGTCCTGGGAGAGGTACTTATACTAGAGAGACAAGTGGTTATTTAAAGGCCAATAGTAAATTGGCAAAAGATCAAATTTTATGGATGGACGATCAGAGAAAATCTGTCAATCTTCCTACACTTACTGAACTAGATAAAGAGTCTTTCAAAGCTAAAACCCATATGGTTGGTGAGAATGCATCTCCGCTTATTTATGCCTGTAGTTTATCAGACTTTTTATCAATAGATCGTAATAAATATGATATTGTTGCAATAACTGGAAATTCTATGGGATGGTATATTGCATTGGCTCTAGGTGATGCTTTGAATAAAGAGCATGCTTATCATTTGATTCAAACGATGGGGTCAATATCTAAGAAAAATATATATGGAGGACAGATTATATATCCTATTGTTGATAAAGATTGGAGAATTGATGAAGAAAAAGAAAAAATGGTTAGAAATAAGATTAAAGATACAAATACATTTATTTCAATTTACTTAGGTGGATATTTTATTATTGGAGGAGAACAAAAATCTCTGGACGTGCTTTTAAAGGAGTTACCGATTATTGATAAATATCCTTTTCAATTACCATTTCATTCTGCATTTCACACGCCAATTATGGATAAAATTTCAAAATTAAGTTTTTCTAAAATTCCATTTTCATTTTTTCAAAAGCCAAAAATTTCATTAGTGGATGGTAGAGGACATATCTGGTCACCCTTTTCAACAGATATTGAAGAACTATATAATTATACATTAGGTTATCAAGTTATAAAAACTTATGATTTTACATCATCAATAAACGTAGCTATAAAAGAATTTTGCCCTGATAAAATTGTTCTTTTAGGCCCAGGAAATTCTTTAGGTGGTTCTATTGGACAAATTATAATTCAAAATAAATGGTTAGATATAGAATCAAAAACAGATTTTATAAATCAACAGAAGACAGATCCGTATTTGATATCGATGGATATCAATGAACAACGAAGTTTAGTATGCAAATAGATCAAAATATAGAGATATTGGATTCTACACTTCGTGAAGGAGAACAAACACCTGGCGTTTCATTTTCTGTTAGAGAAAAGATTATTCTTGCAAAAAAACTGGATTTATTTGGTGTTGATTTTATCGAATTAGGACACCCAGCAGTCTCTTCAGATGTATATGAAGCTGTAGAGATGTTGAATGATTTGGACTTAAATGCAAAAAAAATGGTTCACGGTCGAGCAATGAAATCTGATATTAATGATGCCTTGGCAATCGGTGTTAGATGGATAGGTATTTTTTATGGTACATCTCCGATTAGTCTTAAGCATAAATTTAATATTGATCAAAAAACAGCTTTAAATCGTATTGAGTCAGCAATTAAATACGCTAAGGACAAAGGTCTCAAATTACGTTTTACAGCTGAAGATGCAAGTAGAACGGATATTCACTTTTTAATTAAAATTGGGCAACTTGCTCAATCATCTGGCGCAGATCGTTATAGTATAGCAGATACGGTTGGTTGTCTTACTCCAACTAAAACAAAAAGATTAGTAAAAGATATAGTAAAAGAGTTGGAAATACCTTTACATATCCATTGCCATAATGATTATGGCATGGCAACTGCCAATGCTTTATCTGCCTTAGAATCTGGAGCTCAATGTGTTGATGTTTCAGTGAATGGTTTGGGAGAGCGATGTGGATTATCTTCTTTAGCTGAAGTAGTAACTAGTTTAATTAATTTGTATAAAGTAAATGGTAATTGGGATTTAGGTTTAATTCCTGATTTAACAAAATTAGTCACATCTTTTTCAGATTCAGAATTTCAAGATAATCAACCTCTAGTTGGGAAAAATGCATTTACCCATAAGTCAGGTTTGCATGTTAAAGCGGTGTTAAATAACCCACAGTCCTATGAATCTATTCATCCAAGTTTAGTAAATCGAACACGTAAATTAGTGATAGATAAATATACAGGACGTGCTGCTATCTTAAATAAATTTAATTCTTTGGGTATAAATCTTTCAAAACAAGATGTTGCAATAATAATAAAACATATTAAATCTAATCCTGATAAAGTTTATTGGTCTGA
>MDTC01108485.1_pt1 | contig 12479 bp, 17 predicted proteins | sample 811181 | NCBI WGS metagenome assembly MDTC01 (sample SAMN05326644, study PRJNA326480) | marine metagenome | isolation source: seawater | place: Pacific Ocean: North | collected 2011 | reverse complement strand
TAGAGGGATATGATGAATTAAAATTAGATAATCAATTAAATATATACGGAGAACCATTACAAATATGTGGAATGGATCCAATAACTGGATGGAAACGTGATGGATATTGTAATACGAATAATAATGATCATGGTACTCACACTGTTTGCGCAAGAGTTAATGATGAATTTTTAGATTATACTACTTCTAAAGGGAATGATTTAATTACGCCTATAGGTTCATTTACAGGTTTAAGGGATGGAGATAATTGGTGTTTATGTGCTTTAAGATATAAACAAGCAATATACGATAATAAACAACCTCCAATATTTCTGGATTCAACAAATGAGAAAACGCTCAAATATTTAGATATTGAAGATTTAGAAAATAATTCTATAAAAAAATAAATTCATTGTGATAACAATAATAATCTCAACATTTCTTCAGTAGATGCTTTTCCATCTAATTCATTTTTTAATTTTAAGAGTTCAGGTATTATAACTCTTGCCAATACTTTATTTATTGCATTACTAATATTAATAGTAGACCCACTACTATCTAATTCATCTATTCCTTCTTCAACTTCTTCTATTCTTTCTTCTAATGTTTCTATATTTTCCTCTAAATCAGTTAAAGATTCATGAGTCAAACTTTCTCTTTCCAAGACTTCTATTTTATATTCAATATCTTCTAATCTTTGTTCAAAACTTGTCATTCATTCAATTAAATTATATTTCGGATATGTTTAAATATTATTGGTTTTTATTTAAAAATCATTTTATAAAGTAAAGTAATTAAATGCCAAATAAAAATCAACTATTTAAAATGATACCCGATTTACAAATTATACAAAGTATCCTAGAGGCATTCGGTCTTGATAATCTAGAAGATACTAGATTATTTACAAAAGATCACATGAAAGATATTGATACTGTTCAAAAAATTACAGAATTACAAGATAAATTAAAAGGTTATTATTTACCATGCAAAGGGAAAAAATATATATTAGAATTAGATGAAAAAAAATGTATTACAATTTTAAGACAAATTATTAAAATTCATGATTATAAATGTATAGGTATGGAAAAATCAATTAAAGGGAAAAAAACTATGACATATCGTCTTTTATATTCTAAAGAAGACTATTTGTCAAGTCCCATAGCAAAGGAAGGATCTAATGGATATGTTTTATCATTTGAATAAATAAATTTGATTTAAAATAATATTATTTTACTTAAACATTTATGATAAATGAATTGTAAGATTTGTTCACCTAATTTAGAATTTCCAGAAATACCATTAAAACAATATCCAAATAATCCCCATAATCTTTTCTCATATGATAGTTATGCGGTCGCTGTAAATTATTGGATATATGATAAAAAAAGAAAAAGAATAATTAATTCAGGATCATCAAGACCGTGTGGATTGAATCATTCAAAATCATCTATTCACGCCGAAGAAAGAGCGATTAATTACTGCAGAAAAACTAAAAATAAAAATCTAGAGATATTTATTTGGAGATGGGGTAAAAAGGGTAATATTAAACCAGCATATTGTTGTAAATCATGCACACAATTAGTTGAAAAATATGGATATGAAAATATTATCTTTACATTTGATAATGATATAAAAGTATCATCTGTTATAGATAATCCATCATTATCACTTGCTTATAAGATAAAGTACGGTTTGGAGAATTAATTATTTTTTATTTGACATCGTGTCCGAGCGGTTAAGGAGATAGACTTGAAATCTATTGGGCTATGCCCGCGCAGGTTCGAATCCTGTCGATGTCGTTTATTTAATCATTATTACAAAAGATGGATTTACCAATGATTAAATCATTATTTTCTTTTTTTTCAGATTTAAGATTATGAATTTCTTCTTCTAATCTAAATTCTGATTCTTGTAATTTTTGTATTTTCTGTTCTGATAAAAGTAATTTTAAATTAGTTACATTTAATTCATTCTCAAGTTGAAATACTTTCTCTTTCAAAGTAAGTATTTCTTGTTCCATTTCTAATTAATTTGATTAAATAGAATAAAATATTAATATCAAATTTACTTTATTTTTTTGTAGACTTTCTTCTAGTGGTTTTCTTTCTCTTTGACTTCTTGATTTTATTTCTCCGGGCACTCCCCTTTGATTTCTTTTTCCGTTTTGTTTTTTTATGATTTAAGCGTTTGGTCCTTTCCATAACTATATATATCTATATTATATAAAATAATGTATCTTGTCTATATCCTCAAATCAGATAATTTATCCTATGTCGGAATGACCAATGACTTTACAAGGAGATTTAGACAACATAATCAAGAAATAAAAGGAGGAGCAAAATATACAAAAAAAAGAAATTTCTGGTATCCCATTTGTATCATAGATGGATTTCCAGATATGAAATCTGCATGTCAATGTGAATGGAGATTAAAACATTTTGCAATAGGTCATGGTAGTATAAGAGGTGTTAAAGGAAAATTAAAATATTTATCTAAATATTTATATCAAGAAAACATAATAAAAGGAACTCCCGAAATACCTATCTTTGAAAAAAGAAAATGGACTACTAAATGCGAAAAATCTATTTATGATCAAAATTTAACATTTTATCTTGATGGTGATTATTTATCAGATTTTAAATATTACCCACATAAATATAATCATAAAGAATTATATTGGAAAGAATAATCTTTTTTTATGTGATATATCATAATCATGGAACAATTAAAAGATATACCTGAAGCAAAATATGCTATGGATGAATTAATGGATAGAACCGATAAAGCAGAACAAAAATTAATAAGACATAAAAAAGAATCTTTGAGATTATTATATAAAATTATTGTTGATGTTTCTTTATTACAAACACAAACTACCGATATCTATCCATTAGATAGAATGCAACTCCTAAAAAAAGAAATCGCAATGGATCATATAATGAAATTATTAGATTTAACTGTTAAATTAGATTAAAAACTTTTTAAACCAGATAAAACTCTCATCTTCTCATAAGAAACCCAGAAAATTAATTGCCACGGCGCCAAACGAAACCATATCGGAAAAAATCCCTTATATAATGATAATAATCCCTCTCCTCTCACAGTTCCTATTAAACATTGTCCTATATTCTTATATGGACTATTTTGTTGCATCATTCTAGATTTAATAACATCAGCAGGAGTACAACACGCAGATGAAACAAATCCCGAACAAACACTCGATGCCATATGAAGGGGTGTTGAATCCGATAAATTAAGAGTATCCTTTATCTTATTTTTAACGGTATCATATGTTGCTAATTCACCCAGATTTACTAACATAGCACGACTCACATTCGGTCCAACACCCTTCCATAATCCCATAATTCCATTTTCATGGTAAATTGACCGTATTGTCCTAGGAATCGTTATATTTTGTTTACTCATATCAGTGATATATCTTATCTTTAATAAATCACATGGACTCGCAATAAGTTGTGCTATCCCACCGCTAAGACTTCCTATTACAAATTTATTATTTATATGATTACCATCTCTTAAAGTTTCGTAAATATTTATCCTTAACATCGTATAAATACAATGTCTTAGAAGAGAAGGTTTTAATCCATCATATATTTGTAATTTACGTTTATTATTTAAAATATCTTTTGAAATATTCATAAATGATTTATTTTGGGAATTTATTTGCATCCTCGTCTTAATATAGTCAATTGGATAAGTACAAGTTTCAGCAATACATGCTGAACTTTGAATCAAAAATAATTTTTTATAATTTATATCCATATACTAAAACTTAAGATTATTTTTATAAATAATTAATACTACAACTATTACAATATTCATTATATGTTCTAGTTAAACAATCTAATGTTTTACATAAGGAAGGTGTGCATTTAAAACATGATCCAAAATATTTATCTTCTAATGATAATTTATTAATTATATCATCCGGAGAGATATATCTTTCATAATTACTTCTCTCGCTATGTTTTTCAATAAATAATGAAATTTATAAAATTTCATTTTATTTTTTATGCATTTATTTAAAGAATAAAATAATTCTTGAATTATAAATGTTACAATCAGATCATTATAAATCATATAGAGGACCACCTCTTGTTAAAGCAATCTTAGGCACAGAAGATATCACTGACAAAATGAAAGAATTATATGGTGAAAATAATAATTGGAAAGGTTGTTTATGGACATTTAGAGAAGCATTCGGTAAAAACTCAATTAATAAAAATTTTAGATTTGACTTTAAAGGTGAAGATGAAAGAGATCATTGGTTTCACGGATTTATTACAGATCTAAATCAATATTTTAATCCACCTCTCGCAACACCCTTGAATCAACTTCTATAAAAATTTGATTCTTTAAAATATTATTTTTAATTAAAATACTATTTTAAAGATATAAGATGAAACTTTCACTTCTTTCAAGAGATCAAGAAATGAAGAAAGTCTTTCTTCAACTCGGAAAAAAAACTGGATTATCGATTGATCTTATTATCTATCTTTTTAAGATAATCAGTTTAGATAAAAAACAAGATGAATTATTATGTCGTCTTTTTCATATTAATTATATTTCATTCAACATCTTTGAACCCTTTTCTTCATTTGGTTTAAGAGGGATGACATTTTCACAAGAAAGAGATACATTTTCATCAGAAAATCCATATTCATACAGAATTCCATTAGACAGAAATATAGAATGGATTATAAAATCGGAAGTAGATCATAAAAATAATCTCATAGAAGATGGGATGAGTAATTATATCTCAAATAGGGATATTCTTCTCCATCAGATAAAAATGATTGGAGATAAAAATTTCATTATGGAAGAAGATTTCACAATTAGGGGGAGACAATATTATGAATTCGCACCTCTTCGTACTCGAATTAATTTCTTAAATTACAATGAATTTGATGTATCAAACTCTTTATATGAAGATTATATTAATAACAATGATATTGAAAACATAATGCATGTTGTCACATTTGATAATGGATCCTATTATACCTTCCATTGCAATATTTATGATGCATATTAATTCCTTATTATCATTAATAAATTTTTTTTCTTATGATCATAAATTTGATTCTAATTTATCTTCAATTCATTAGAAACATAATCTATAAAACGACTCCAAATCACACTCCGCAACAGACAAAGCAAGATGTCCGTTAACTGGTCCGATTTGACCCCCGAGCAGCAGAACTTCTACCAGGAGTTCCACTGCCCAATAGTGAACAATGTTCGCGAAATTCCCGGGAACAACGAAATGGTCACAGAAGGTGCGTGTTCCCCGAGTGAGTCTCAGATCAACGCTGTTTGCGATACAGGGGATCGTCTCGTACGCACGATGAACTTTCGCCTGACACTCGGACAGCGAAACGCAATCGTCGCCTGGATGGGGGTGAATCTACCCGATCATCCCGATCCAATCATCTACGATAACATCAATTAACCATATATCATAAAAATATAGACAAAAAACAAATCAAGAGAAAGACAAAAAACAAATCAAGAGAAAGACAAAAAATATCAGTATAATTTTTTTTTATTGTTCATAAATTTGATTTAAGGATTCTTTTTTTATTCAAATCAATCACACTCAATCATGTCACAAACACTCGACAACCAGACTTCTTCTTTCCGCTCGACCAACCAGGCCAATGGGGTCACTGAGCATCGGTTAGCGATGATTAAAGATCCCCAGTGGACAGAGACTTGTACTACATCAAGGAAGATGGGTATCCTTGTTAATGGTCTTCCACTGACTCCAAAGGTTGACAAGTTGGAGAAGTTTATGGAAGGTAACAAGGCGCCCCATCAAAGGTTGCCAAAGGAACATCAACCTGAAGATTTCCACCTCCATTACTATCAGCGATTTGATGGAAATGAGACCACCGGGGAGGGTGTATATGTGTGGTCTAAGGACAGCAATCTAGAAGCGCTATCAGATGAGATACATCATCTTCCAGTAGACAAGCGACACAGGCTTTCTTCTTGTATTGTTCCGATTTGTTTTGACTGTCATTTTCCCATCAACAGTAAAGAAATACCTATCAGAGATTATCTACATGGATGGAGATCTCCGGATGGTGTTCCTGCTTCTCGGTGTAGGAATTATGAAGAGGCTTCCACCTTGGATGATAATGTTTGTGAGATGTGTCTTCCGAGTCCAATTCTGTGTTGTTGTTGCGATGAAGTTTTGACGAAGGAAGATGATCCACACAATATGGCAAAGGTGATGGGTCACTTTGCTTGTCGTTCTTGTTGGAAAAATTCTGATATTCAGCATTCTTGGAGATACAATGAAAAGAACAAACACATTGATGTTCCTTCTTCTTATGTTGAGAGATTTTATCTATCGGACGAAGCGATTGAACGTGAGAAAAGACTGTTAGGTGGTGTCCCCCGTAAACCGAATAAGGATATGACTCCCTTTTTGGAGGCAATTAGTATTCGGAATCTCATTGATCCCACGCATTCCGATTATTGGCCATTTGGATTGGATTCTCAACAATATTTGGAACATAAGGCTCTAATGCGTTTCAACAATCCTTTCCAAGAAACACCCGATGAATCTTGGAGAAAAGTTGAGGTGACAGAAGAGGTTTTATCAAATTATAACAGGGATATGAGTGCTGCTTATGAGAAATATGATTATACGGCAGAGGACAGAGGATCTCTACCAGATGAAATTATTTCTGGAGCTTGTAAGTATAGGTTTGTCGGTCAAAATCATGGTTTCACTTGCGATAGTGCGATCTGTCAGGCGATCTTTCAGCATCATGAAGAAAATGATGGCGGTGCTTATGCATCTCTCATTGCTACAAATATTCCTATCTTTACTACGAGACCGGGAAATATTCAAGGTTCAGCAAGAGAAGCAGGGTTTGGTCAAGAGCGTTGTATTGCCTGTATCTCAAAGGCATTCCATTATTCACCTTCCATTTCAAATTAAATATAGACAAAAAACAAATCAAGGGAAAAGACAAAAAATATAATAATTTTTTGTTATTACTAAATTTTTTTTCGTTATTCATAAATTTGATTTAGAGAATTTATATAAATTTCATTACACAACAAATCTGTTTAAATCAGGACCAACTTTACCAACTCTTACTGACCAAGGATGGCTTGCTCCAACAACTGGGTCGGATTGGATAACGCCTCCACAACCATGCCCCCAGGAGTTCTCCAAGAAGCTCTGGTCCCAGGAATCTATTGCGATCTGAGCATCAAGACCTTCCCGGAAAACTGGGACATCAGGGTGGATGAGGGTGAGGATGGTTGCCCCCACTACCCCTTGACCAAGGATCTGGATATCATATATGAACTCCAGATGGCTGTAGATGACGAAATCTACAGGCAAACTCTGGAGGATGAAAACCGGATCACGAGTGAACTGGAATGGATCTACGAAATCGGGTACACCTGCTCCTCCCGTGTATCTGGACCCTACTTCTTCATTGATGAAGGTCAGTTTGACGAGTTGGAGGCATTGGTGGGTCCAGGTCGCGCCCTGATGTTGACAGAGAAAGAGATCGCGGCATTCGATCGGTTTGAGGAAGACTACGATTACGAACTATCCCTCGTTGATGAAAAGAAGATGAACATGAAAGTTAATCTTCATCGTCTTCTCGCCTGCTCTTTTGAAGAGAGACCCGGTTGGCAGGGTTCAGCATCAGAACACTTTTCTTGGAGGAAAGAGCGCTACAGGTGGTCTGTGGAGATTGTTCACAGTCATCCCCAGAACAAAAGAGGTTATGCTTTGGGGGAGACTGATTACGGATATATCTACTTCCCTGAGAAGTTTAGAGGATACATCCCTGAAGTTGGTTCTGTTGCTGATGTCACTGTAGCTCTTCAAGATGTTGGGACTAGTGATAAGAAGGGAAACGCATTTCGCTTCACATCCATCTACACTCACTAAAAAATAAAAGACAAAAAACAAATCAAGGGAAAAGACAAAAAATATAATAATTTTTTTATGATAATACAGGTGATTCTTTATGATAATAAATTTGATTTCAAAGAAGAGGAATTACACTAACAAAAAAAAAGAGTATTGTGATTACCTCCACATTCACAAACATAAGATGAGCGCATATCAGATCGAGGACCTTTCCATTGATCTTCTGGAAAAAGATCCAGATTTATACTTTCTAGTCCTTGAGTCCCTGGAGAACAATGGGTTCGGGGATTTACTGAAGGTGAAGTTGAATGAAAAGTTATATCGAGGATGGTATGGGAACCATGTATTCTGCTTGTACCGTCTAGTGGGATCGCTCGCCGAGGAAAACCATGTTGACGACATGGGAATGAGTTTACCACCTGATTCATTTTACGGTGGCAGATATCCTGAGGGAATTTCGGAAGAACTGGGAATCACAATCCTTGACAAGATGGTTAGTCTGGGGGTCAATATTCATGATACGGACTACTATGATAATAAAATCATAGATTGTTCTTCAGAAGGGACACTCACATATCGCACAGGAAATGATCATTTTAGGGAGAAGGTTAGGGAGTACTTCAATCGGACATAAATATCTAAATAGTACATATGTAAATGATTAGAATAGTTAGATATTATAATTTTCTCCGAATATAATTATATTTTTTTATGTAAATTTGATTTATATTATTATACTTGAATATAAATAATATAAAATGGTCCTTACTTATTCTGCTCCATGCTTTTCTGGTGAATGTGGTTTTTGTCCATCTTGCTGTGACTCAAATCCAACATCATCTGATCCTGAACCAATTCAAAGGGCATCTGATTTAATTAAATTTATGGGAAAACAAAGAGTTCAGGAAGAATTAGATAATTATAATAAATCTTTAAACAAGATGTTAAAACAATATGATTATAGAAATCCCAATGATATTGGATTCATGAGGGGAAAAATTAATTATGAAAAAGGTCAAATCATTGATAACATTAAATATAAACTTATAAAAAAACAACATCAAGCAGTGTGTGATGATCCACTTTGTAAAGTATTCTTTGTATCTGCCCATGATAGTCTAAAGATGTCATTATATCCTAATATCCCTGTATATAAAAGAGTATCCGATGATAATCATCAATTATGTGTTGTTTGTATCTCAAGATAAGGATTAATTGTGATGATCTTCTATTATTCAATTAAATTTGATTTATATAATTATTTTTTATCATTACAACAAAAATAACTGAGTATGGCAGGTTTCTTTGATTCTGATAAGTTCATTTTCGTGGAAATCCCTGGATCAGGAGGTGGACACCTCTGTCCTGTTCACTATCGCGAACTAGGTGGGAAGGTGAACGGTCTCTATTCTAAGAAAGTGTCCTGGGCAGATGTCACAATCAACAACGTACCACTTGAGAAGACATTTGAGTTTGAAGATTCAATCACTGAGATTGAGAATTCAAAAGATTTGAATTCTGGAAATGGAACGATCATTGTGAATGAAAGGAGTGCCCCCATCGATATTCCTATCGCGGATGATGATGATCATACAATTTTTCAAGAAAAAAAATGGATGAATCGCCTAGAGAAGATGACTCTTAATCCTATCACTCTTCCAGATGCCAAGAAGAAAAATTCTAAGGAGAGATACCCGGTGAAACCAAAGTCAAAGAAGGAAGTCCGTGATGAAAAGATCTTTTCTTCAGGGGAGAAGTTTGACGAGATAACTGATGAAAAAGATCTCGGAATTATGGAAGATGTTATTACAAGGGTTCGCGTTCGCTTTGATCCAGTAGAAGAAATCAAACGGTTGATTAAGGAGTTAGAATTCAATGTAGACGAACATCCCGTTCATTGTCCGAAGTACAGAACATATTGCCCACCAGAACATTGGATAAGACCAGTGATTCAGTGGGATAAAATTTGGTCTGAAATGGATCAGATTGAATATGGGAGGAAAAGAAGTTATCATTATGTAGAACCTGGTTCCGTAAATAAAGATGGAGTTAGGGGTCCCGCTATCTATTTCTATGATGAAGATTCTTATGATCTGAATTACAACTACAATGAATATAGTGATTTTATTCAGGGGGAACCGAATCTGAGCATTCCATTTAACTAAGAAACAATTTAAACAAAAATAAAATTATATTATAAATGTATCAGACTTTATATTTATTTTGGCCAATTCATTATTGTATGAATTTTTTTTATACAAATGATAAAAATATAAATTTAAATATTATAAAATTAACTCATAGTATTATTTCATCCGGATTATCATATTATTATATACAAATACCTGAAGATAATATAAAAAATATTATTTTTCATTGTTCAAATTCATATTTTTTATGGGATACACTACAATTAATTTATGAAAGAAATATTAATAATTTACCTTATTTATATCATCATTTAATCGTATTATATATGCTATATCAATTATATTCTAATATAAATCAATTAATAATAGTTAATTTATTATGTGTGGGGGAATTATCTAATATTTGTATCTATACTACTTATCACCTAATAAAAACAAAGTGTTCTTTAATATATATTAATATCTCTAAAGTAATTCAAATATTATGGTATGGATATTTCAGAATTTATATATTTACATTAATGATGTATAATTATTTTACATTGGTTGAAAATAGATCTCTTGCATATATTCTTTCAACTATCTATTTTATGGGATGGGGATGGTGGTTCACACAAATAAATAAATTATATAATGATCTGATTCCTCAACTTAAATATTCATGATATCTTCTCATAAATACAATCCATTCATCATTTTCCTCAGAAATAACTTTGTATCTACCTTTTCCCAAGAATTTAAGGAATCCATCATCTCTTAGATTCTGAAGTGTACCTTGAATAGATGCTTGACATGTATTATTCTTTGGGAATTTACTCTGAAGATTTCTTAATGATGATCTATAAAACTCTTGTAATGTAAAATATCCTAAATCATATCCATTATCAATAATCTCTGATTTTAACTCACTTTTCCAAGTCATTTTATTTTCTAAATGAATCTAATTTTATAGATTTTGATCAAATTTATGCAAATAAATTTGATTTAAATTAATAAATAAAAATTATCTATTTTTGAATGAATAAAGAGATGAATTTAGTACTAAATCAGGATTGTATTGAGGGAATGAAGGGATTTGAAGATGATTCAGTGGACATGATTATATGTGATCCCCCTTATAATATTGGAAAAGATTTTGGAAATAATAGCGATAAACAAAAAATGAATGATTATTTAGAATGGTGTGATAAATGGATTTCTGAATGTTTTCGTATTATTAAACCAAAAGGTTCTATTTTCATTTATGGATTCAGTGAAATTTTATCATTTATTAGGGTTAGAATTGATTTATCTTATCATGTTCGCTGGTTAGTGTGGCATTATACAAATAAGAATACTCCTACAGCAAAATTTTGGTGTAGGAGTCATGAAAGTATTCTATGTTGTTCTAAAGATAAACCTGTCTTTAATCGTGATGATGTTAGAGAACCTTATACAGAAGGATTTGTTAAGAACGCGGCAGGGAAAACTAGAAAAGCCACCAAAGGCAGATTTAGTAATGGTGAAAAAGAAACTGTTTACAAAGCACATGAAAATGGTGCTCTTCCCAGAGATGTTATTAAGATTTCAGCATTGGCGGGAGGTGCCGGAAAAAAAGAAAGAGTAGATCACCCTACTCAGAAACCATTAGAATTATGTGAAAAATTAATTAAATCTTGCATAAATAAAGAATTAGAGAATAATATATTAGTTGTTCCCTTTGCTGGATCCGGTAGTGAATGTGTCGCGTCTAAAAAGTTAGGGATTAATTTCATAGGATATGAAATTAATCCTGAATATGTTAAATTATGTAATGAAAGACTTTCTATCGAATAAATATTTTGTAAATTTGATTTTAATTATTATTTTTTTATTTTATTATAAAGATGGATAATCCTATAAAAACTAAACAAATTGGTGGTAAGGGGACTATTCGTAAAAAGAAAAATGATATTAAAAGGTTTGGGAAATTTGGAGAAAATAATAAAAAATATAAGGATTTATTAAATATTTTAGATGAGGATCATAAAGAAATTTACGAAAAAATTAATTCAGATAATATATGTTTTAGAAGAATAGATAAAAAAAATGATCCTTATTATATTTATCCAAATCAGTTATTATCAGCCAAGATAATTGTATTATATTGGATTCTACATAAATTAGGTAATGAGGGTTATGATAAGCGTGCTATTTGTTTAATTGCTGAAATGCAGTCTGGGAAAACAGGTACTTATGCTTCTGTCATATATATTATTAGTGCCAATGATTGGATTCGTAATTTATTAGGAATTAATAATATTGTTGTATATTCAGGTATGAATGATAAAAATTTATATGGACAAATGATAGAAGATATACAGAATATATCTAATTGTAAATATCTTACAGATGGAGATAATTCTGATTCTGATTCTGATTCTGATTCTGATTCTGATTCTGAT
>MDTC01033780.1_pt1 | contig 12479 bp, 20 predicted proteins | sample 811181 | NCBI WGS metagenome assembly MDTC01 (sample SAMN05326644, study PRJNA326480) | marine metagenome | isolation source: seawater | place: Pacific Ocean: North | collected 2011 | reverse complement strand
GAAGATCAAACGACCGAAGTAGCCATGAGCTGCAACGATGTTATATGTTTCTTCTTCTTGTCCGAACTTGTAACCATAGTTCTGAGACTCTTGCTCAGTTGTTTCTCTGATTAGAGAAGATGTTACGAGTGAACCGTGCATTGCACTGAATAATGAACCACCGAAGACACCAGCCACTCCAAGCATATGGAAGGGGTGCATTAGGATATTGTGCTCTGCCTGGAACACGAACATGTAGTTAAAAGTACCTGAGATACCAAGTGGCATTGCATCAGAGAAAGAACCTTGACCGAAAGGATACACTAAGAATACAGCGAATGCTGCAGACACTGGTGCTGAATAAGCAACACAGATCCAAGGACGCATACCTAAACGGTATGAAAGTTCCCACTGACGACCACAGTATGCTGTGATGCCGATTAGGAAATGGAAGACTACAAGTTGGAATGGACCACCGTTATACAACCACTCATCGAGTGATGCTGCTTCCCAGATTGGGTAGAAGTGAAGTCCGATAGCATTTGAACTAGGAACAACTGCACCAGAGATGATGTTGTTACCGTACATTAAAGAACCTGCTACTGGTTCTCTGATTCCGTCGATGTCTACTGGAGGTGCTGCGATGAAAGCAATGATGAAACATGTTGCTGCTGCCAACAAGCATGGGATCATCAGTACGCCGAACCAGCCGACATAGATGCGGTTGTCAACTGAGGTTACCCAGCTGCAGAATTCGTCCCATCCTGAGAGGAGACCACCGCGTTGTTTTGAACGTGAAAGAGTTGTCATTTGAAAAAGGGTTAGGTAATAGTGCAGGGATACACCGATAAAATATTCCTTCGCCACCCTCAGGCGGAGGTATAAGAGACGTAATTTAATGACCCATAGGTCTCGGTTAGCGGGTCAGAAAGATGTTGGAATCAACACCCCTACATTTATATATGTTAACAGAACTTTACACTTCTGTCAAGTGTCTTCTTGGATTTCTTTCTTTTTTCTTAACCTTTCCAGAAACTCCTCGTCAGGCGTGAATACTATAGGTCCTTCGGAGATTCTTTCCTCCAACTCATCGAGCAGTGGATCCTTTTCATTCTGATTCATGTCGTTCTTTGCTAGTTTTCCAAAAATAATTTTCTTCTGATCCCAGTCCATCCCGATCATGACCGTTCTCTACTTGATAGTAGACAGTAGACACCTTGAAGTCGGGGTCTGTTGGTTTCTCAGGAGTCAGACTGTTATCATAAATTCTCATCCTATTGTTAGGGTACAAAGCGAATTGTCCATTGTCAAGCTCTAAAAGATTAAAACTTTTATGTTCTGGTGGTTGTTCACTCGTAGAATAATCTATTGCGTCTATGTCCTGATGATAGTTGTCAAGAGTACAGATGTATGTTCCTGTTTGATTGCCGAAATCTCTAGTCATGATCTCGTAGTGCATTGATCCAATGAACTGTTTCTGCACTGCTACTACACCATAGTCCATACAGTTCCAGAACTGTAAGTTGTGAAGTGTCAGGTCTGGTGTTGGTAACTCTGGTGATGCTACGAAAGCACTGATGGGTAACTTATCATACATCGCTGCATACTCTGGTAGGTATGTCTCAAAGTAAAAGGCACGGCCTGGGATAGACTTTGCAGACACCCAGTATCCCTCTACAAATTCTCCGTGGCCACTCTTATGATCTGTTAAGTATTCTTTTCGCACCCACACATGATAAGAGGGTAAATTACAAATTAGTGCTGGCATTTCTTTCGTATTGTGGTGGTGTGTAGTGATCATTCCAATGGCGAATGTTGCCTGCAATGATAAAACAATTAGTTACTACTAGTTGGACAAAGATAAAAGTTCTTATTAAAGCAATCTTATCGGCCTCTTTATCAGACCTACCAGACTTGTCTCCAAGTGCTTTTGCCCATACTCTCCAGATTTTTTTCACTCAAATTATAGTTCTATTATAATGATTTATCCAACTTTCTGCAACCCCTGTACCACATTCGACTTCACATCTAAAAGTCCTTCTGCACTAAACCAAGGAGCATTCTCCCAGCTGAAACCTTCTCCAAATGTGTTGTCTGCATTGGCAACATACCAATGACATGATGAATCTGGTACATCTACGGCGCATTTAGACCAATCATCAGACCATTGAGGAACTTGTACCCACAATGTCTCTGCGTAAGCTGTTTGACTTGCACCGAATAACAATACAAATACTGTTATCCAACCAAACAGTCTAGGAATAAACTCTAGTGCCATTGGGCGTTTATATACTTCCATTACATCATGGTAGTTCATTATATTAATCCTACTGATCCTGCTACAGTTCCTACTGCAACAAAGAACGCGAACTCTGCAAGTCCCAACCATGCAGGTGGGATGTTTAAAAATTGTTTGGTCATTTAAGCTTGTACTCCTCAGCTATTAGTTTATGAAAATACGAACGGTAGTCCGTTGATTGCAGTAAATGCTACTGCACATGCAAATGTTAATGTGTAAATCATTATGTTCCTTGGTATACTGGTGTCATTATCCCACCTTCGGGGTCATCATCGTCATCGTCACCCGATGCTCTTAAAAACAACTCAAACAATACGAGAACAGTCATGGGATATAAACACCAGACTAATGCTTTCCAATACGGAAATGATTCGGCAATAAACTGATATTCATTCATTTATTATCCCTTTGTGTTGAATTGTAAATTTATCCTATGTTTTTATTTAGTTTTGTAAAGTTCTAGGGTAAAAAAATTTGACCCTAGAACATACCAACTGCGTTAGTGGTCGTGCTTACGATCACTGAAATCATAAAGATGTATGGTACAACCTTAAATGGTACTGGTTGTCTCTTTACTGAGTTCATTACACAAAGCCAGGAATTATTTGACCTGTTGTTAGATATGCACCTAACCCTGCGATGATGCCAAGCATGGCAAGTCTGCCATTAAGTTTCTCAGCAACTGATTTTGATTCCTTATCTGTCATTAAAAGATGCCTGGAATAATTTGTCCTGTTAAAGCATATGCGCCTACTGCTGCAACGAAACCGAGCATAGCTGCCCAACCGTTAAATCTTTCTGCTTCTGGTGTCATGATAGTGTACCTTTTATGTGTTTAAAATGTGTATGATTGGAATCTTCCTTTAGAAGATGCCTGGGATGATTTGACCTGTTGTTGTATATGCAACAAGTAATGATACGAAACCGAGCATAGCCCAACGTCCATTCATTTTTTCAGCGTTCTTGCCATACCCTTCATAGGATTCGTCAAGAGTCATCTGAGGTTCGATAGAATAGATATTCTGTCTTCCGCCTTGTTCTGTAACAGTTGTCATTGAATTATTAAGAAACGTAACATAATTATATAGTAAAGTTTAAATTTTGTCAAGAAACTTAACAATTAAATATTTCCAAGTTCTAATATTCGTACTCTTTTAAGACTTCTAGGACGCAGTTTAGAGCCTGCTGTGCTGCTGCTCTCTGTCGATCATCCCATTCTGAATACCATGTCTTGTCATACAATCCATTCTTCATCTTTAATAGTCTGGCGGTCATGTCAACCTTTGATAGCCTACCAGTGCTCATGATTGATTTGGTCCTCTAGGGGGTTCTGTAAGGTAAATGTTACCTGATATCGTAGTTCCCTCTCCGCCACTCGTTACAAAGTGTTCTATCCATGAGGGGAAGATAATAATATTACCAGCGGGAACGTTGGGAATGAAATCCATAGAGATTGCAGTACCATACATTGCCCACTGATTCATTATTAATTTACGAGAAGGATTCATAAAAACAGTTCTGGAATGATCCACAGACTCCACAATAATGAAACTCCATTGAGCCCCTGAGTGGATGTGTGGATCTTGCCAGTCGTGTTTCTCATATTTGTTACGCCACACCTGACCAATCACAAAATCATCTGGTATGAACTGTTGTACGCACTCTGCAATGAGTCCTTTAACATATTCATATGATTCATCAGTGAACTTATCATGTCCCAGTGTTGTAGGACAATCACTAAGGAATGTAGGTTGAAAATCCTCAGATACCAAATTGACCTCATCTAGATCGATGGATTCAACAAAAAATGGTGCCGAGAATATTGCGTGTGGATTTCTCATGTTGTAATTATAACAGAAAAAAGACCCACTGCAATCACAGGGGTCTTTTTGTTTTTATATACTAACGTATCTATGTTTAGAAAACGTACTTAGCACCGACTTTAACACCGTATCCATTGTCTGCACCATCAGCAGTTTGGAAAGTTACTTCACCATAACCAAGAACTGTCTCTGACAAATCAACAGATCCACCTGCCTTAGCAAGGAATTCTGTGTCGCCATCAGTACCGTCAGGTGAGTTTACGATAGGACCGCCTTGAACGAACCAGTTGGAACCTTCGTAACCAAGTGCGAACTCAGTTGTATTTCCAGTGTAGTCCCCACCAGTGAATGAAGAATTGGCTTCTACATTTACATAAGGACCTGCGAACGCGGCACCAGCGAAAAGGGGTGCAGCAGCTAAAGCTGCGATTACATTTTTGAACATTTAAAATTTCTCTCTAATTTACTTGCTGATTTGTTACCAGCAGATGATGGAAGTCTCGACATGACTTCGTGTTAGGTTTTGAACTTAACAGACCTAGCGCGAGTAATTGAGGCATTCGGAATACTTGTTCTCCCACAACACGTCTGTTATGGAATGGTGACCCTGGCGGAATCGCCAGTTCCATTTATTTAGTATACCACATGATCGATATCGCGTCAAGTGTTACTTATCCCTGACCTTGATTTCTGGGATCACCACCAGCGATCCTACCTAGATAAGGATCAAAATCGGATAACATATCAATGGTGATATCCCCACCTCTTGTATTCCAGAGTTCTCTGAGACCATCGTGACTACCCCTATGGAAGACCTCAATGTGTTCCTCATGGATTGAGGAACCTAGTTCGATCTTGTATAGGAAGACAGGACAGGCATAAGCTGCACCTGAGTTGTAGATCAGGTCATCAGCGACAGGCCTGGGTTTCACGCCATTGTCGAGTTTGTATTTCTCTCCTCTGACATGAAGTTTCAATAGTTTCTGAGCATGATGTCTAGTTATTACATAACATGCAGTAGAAAAGTCATTAATAAATCTACGATGAACCTGTACATGTAATTCGCCAGGGCAAATTACTGCAACTTGGACTGTATCCCAGTCGTATGGCATCCTAGAGATGAATTGTCTCCATGTAAATGTCCAGAACTGTGCGATACTAATATCACAATCATCTTCCATGATGATTGCATAGGGTTCATCAGTCTCTTCAACAAAATGTTTGAGTGCTTTGAGGTGTGATGTTACACATCCTATCTCTCCAGCAGTAATACTATCTGGATACTTACCAGTTAATATATCACTTAGATCATCCCCTGTAGAGGGTCTACCATCGTATGCAGAGATACGAGTATAGTTTTCTATCTCCCATTCCTTAAGTTGATTTGACATCCACTCCATTCTCTCTGGCTGTTCATCCAGATTAATAATGTAAAGAGGACCGAATCCTTTAAGTTTGTATGCGGCTTTATTTGACATCGAAAAAGAATGTTTGTGTGAGTCTACTTGTTTCTAATGTGTTCCCGAAGCCAGGAACTATACTTCTATGATACAACACTTTGCCGCGATACGCAACCAGTCTATTGTAAATATTTCCTACACCGATATTCATATCACTATCGGGAGACTGATAGATAGCAGTTCCAGAATCAAGAATAGGATTGGGAGTCAGATATAATACTGCTGCCCACTCTCCTTGATCTTCTCCCTGACTATCAACATGAACCCAAGTTTCTGTTCCTTCTTGGCATGATTGAAAACAAAAACTATCCTGTGTCCAATCCCATACTATCTCTCCTCCGAGAGTAGTCTTTAGTTTGGTCTCTACCTCTGTCTGTAGATCACCACCCAAAGCAGTATTTGATCTGACACCTGGCACAGATTTTTGAATCCTATCATAATCTAAGGATAAGGCATGAAACCTTATCCTGTCTGGGTCATCTAAAAAATTATCTATTACAATTAGATTACGTTCCATTGCTCAACCTGACAGACCAAAAAATAGCCAGAGATTTTTTTACGGTATTTTTGAAACTAAAAGTGAAATTAGGTAACGATCCAACCATCACAATATAAATCCTTTAGATTTTTATCTTTGTAATCTGGCCCGAACCATTGCTTAGGTGCAACAACTTTACCTCTACCATTTTGTAACCATGCACCCCACCATGATAAGGAGGAGTTGGCGATGATTGCACCAGAGCATAAACTCATGATGCAAATATCAACAAATGGTTCATAAGATCCATCAGGATATTTGTCTGTTGGTTCTGATATGAGGAACCTATCATCAGCAAAGAACTCTTGTTCTTTTACCCACTCAGGAGAGTCTGAACATACAACCACAGGTTGATCCTCTGGGAACTCCTTGAGTGCCTTCTCATAGTATTCTACGGGTTGTGGAGGGTGTTGACCAGAACATTCGGTGTAAGACCATTTGAATCCTCTGGCATCGACTAGGTTGGGATCTCCTCTCCTAACATGCAGAAACAATGGAGCCTGATCTAATGAATCTACCATCTCCTTACAAGGTCCTAGAATAGAATCATGAAAAGTAAAATCTCTCCTGATATCTTGTTCTATATTTTTAAAATATTTTTCTGTCTGAAAGAATCCAAATAAACTTACATCATTAGGACACATCCTATGGAGTTCTTCATCAAACTCAAAATGTTTTTCGATTACAACAGGAGCATGACCTCTATCAAGAACTGCAAGATTACTTCTTCCCACACTCTCTAATGTAAATGCTCTGTGTAAACTATAATTATCTACTCTCTTGGATTCAAAAGGTGGAATACCAAACTCGTATCCACGCATCGCAGAGATACCCCTAACGGCAGCATATTGAAACATCTGATTACCTAGTCTGCCTAGGTTTCCCATTTGATTAAAGGCCAGCATTTAGTTCTTCCCCCCTACGTTTGATGTAGTCTAGTTTTGAATAATATTGTGTAACGGACTCTTTATCTTGAGTCCTAATCCAGTTCCACAATCTATCGTTGTCTTGAAACTTAGGATTGTGGTAGTGTGAATTGAATGTTCTACCGTGTTCAAAGTGGTAGATGTCATCAATAACTCTGCCAACTTTAAATCCAAAAAGATTTAGTCTGTAATAAAACTCACAATCTTCTGCACCCCATGAGATAAATTCTTCATTCCATAGTCCAGCAGATACTTCTGCGGTTTTAGTTATCATCTGACCCCATCCAATAGACGACGGAATCCTAACTTTAGCATCTTTCAGAACTTCAAAGTCAGCATCAGATCCATCATGTGATGATAGAAAATTATCCAATAGTTGATCAGAATAAGTTACTGCCCACTGATAGATACCACATCCGAAAGGATAGACAGCATCAGATCCTTCCCTCGTGATGGCACGGTGAGCAAGTTCATGTGAGTTCTTCGGAACAACAACGTCCACATCATGATTATAAATGATGGGAGTGTCAGCGAGAACACATAGGTCATTAAGGATTCTAGTTTTATGAAAGAACGTCTCGGTACTCTGTTCAAAAACATGTTTGAGTTGTGATGTGTCCTTTACATAATTTTTAATACGAGGTAAAGCACTCTCACTAAAGTGTGATTGAGTGTCAACTTCTTTAACAATAATCTTTGCTTCGGGGAAACATTTTAAGATATAGGTAACAGAAGTAATAACATTACGAAGTCTATCTTCTGTCTCAATCCTACATGGAAGTAGGTAGGTGAGGTCTTTCATTATTCTGGTTCAATATATGATGGATCATTATGTAATTTAACCCAACGTGGAGGAATCAAATCGCTCATGTCATACATGTCATACTTAATTCCAAACCAAGGATCGGGGGCAACAACTTGCCAGTGTCTTTGGATAGAGTTTTTACCCATCTTATCTCCACCTTTCTGCAACCATGCACCCCACCATGATAATGATGAGTTAGCAATGATACCACCACCGCATAGTGTCATAAGACAGAGATCAATGTATGGTACAGATGCACCATCTCCAAACTCCTCATACGAGGCATCAGAGAACAGGAATCTATCCCCCTGTAACCATTCTTGTTCCTTACACCAATCAATAGTATCAGAAACAACTACAACATTCTTATCTTCTGGAAACTTTGATAGTGCCTGAATGTAATATTCTTTCTTACAAATAGGATGATACTCTTGCACCATTTGATAAGACCATTTCTCTCCTCTTCTGCCTGTCACATTAGGATTACCTCTGCGAACATGTAGGAAGATATTATTATCTTGTCCACCATTCCCATCAATAAATTCTTGACATGGTTCTAGATATTCTTTCTTGAATGTAAAGTCATGTCTAATGTCGGCAGAGATACTTTCAAAATAATATTCTGTCTGAAAATTACCAGAGAAGTTAGTGTTGTCTTCACACTCATTATAGATCTTCTCATTGAAAGCCATGTCTCTATAGACTTCCTGTTTAGCAAAGAATGGTTCTCCCTGATTCTCTGGGAGACAACCACTCAATTCAAAGGCATCAAACAAACCATAGTTGTCTAACCTATCTGCATTTGGGCCTGGTACTACCCAATTAAACCCACGGTGTGCAGCAACACCTCTTACAAAAGCATACTGGAACATTTGATTCCCAAGTCTACCTTCGTTACCTAATCCTTGAAATGAAATAGCCATTATTTAATCAATTTAATGTAGGGATACTCATCAGACATTCGACCATCATAATTCTTAAACTCATCATTTGATTCTAAGTCATAATAGAAGAATTGTCTACCATATCTAGGTACAGTTTTCTGCCATCCTAGAAAATTTATAACACCACTTGGAGTGGAAGTAATTGATTGATCTATAAGATCTTCATTACCATTCCAACTCCAAGGAACACAAGAGTCAACAGTAATGATAGTTGATTTACTTTTGAAAGCAGTCATTCTGAGGAACCCCTCACTATAACCACTAAAAGCATCATTCCTTTTATCATTTCTATTCCATTTCATACCATTAGTAGCGTGAAATATAATAGATAAATTTCTATCCACAAGATGTCTCTCACAAAAAGCAATACCCATCTCTTCTGAACTGCCCCACATATCATTACATACCATCCCAACAACAGGAAGAGAATCTAAGTAAAAATATCTTATGGGATCAGTTTCTAATCTACCCAAGCAGTAGTCTGAGGGAATACAATAAGTCTTATGAGTTATTGTATTCAATTTTCCAGACTTATCATAATGTCTGATTTGATTTCTATGAATCAAACCAATGTGTTCTTTTTCTTTGAATAATGTTCCTAAGTGTAGTCCAACTCCAGTATTGTGTTGTTCTATTTCTTTAAGAGCATCTTTCAATTCTTCATCTTTATCTTGCCAACCATTACAGTATCCAGATAAAGCACCCTCTGGTGTTAGGAGGTGATCAACTGCATTTTGTTTAGCCCAATCTAATGATTTTAATATCTCTATCTTATTAGATTGAATATTAGAACCAACAGGAATCTGAGCCCCTGCAATTCTCATGTTACCAATAGTGTGTCTGCCAACGGGCAGGAACCATCATACTTGTATCTAAGTGTGACATGGCAGAACCATACCACTTCTCTGGATCAGGGGCGATGACTTTTCCCCTATCCCTTTGCAACCATGCACCCCACCAACTGAATGAACTGTTAGCAATGATTGCACCAGAACAAAGACTCATCAAACATAGATCAACCTGAGGCAGAAGAGTATTCTGCATCTGTCCTGTGCCATCAATAGTTTGATATTCATATCTCTCAGGATTATCATTGAAGATAAACCTATCGTTCTCAAAGAATGATTGTTTCTTACACCAATCAATATCATCTGTGAATACAAAGCATGGAGTATCAGGACTCCAAAATTCTAACGCAGTCTCAAAATATGATAGCGGGAGGATGGGATGGAATTCTTCTCTTCCGATGTTGTCAGACTGTCTAATGTGAAGAAAAATAGGAGGGCTATCCAAACTATTGATGTAAGCAGTACAAGGTTCGAGAACATCTTTCTTAAAAGTGAAATCTTCAAGGATCTGATCTGCAATGTGTACAAAGTAATCTTCTGTCTGTAGATAGGCATCTATATTGACACCATCTGTACAATAAAATAATCCTTCATCAAAAGCATGTGTAGATTCTTTTACTGTCATGGCATCATTGAACCCAAGATTCTCAGGTTTTACATGCTTCATTTCAAAGGTATCAAACAATCCATAATTATCTTTATGATTGCAGTCAGGTGGTGGAATCATCCACTGATACTGATTATAATTTGCGATTCCTCTGAGTGAGGCATACTGGAACATTTGGTTTCCAAGTCTACCATTACTACCGAGGCGATTATAACTAATCGTCAAAGGTCAATCCTCCATGTCTTCTCATGTATTTCATTATAGTTCTTGACGAAGATAAGACTATCGCCATAATCTTCTTCTAGTTCCTCGCTATATTCATCAACAACAGCATCAATCTCTTGAACATATACCGTGTGACCATCCTTTAAAAGATCTTCTACTAGTCTAAGTCGTGGACTTTCAACTATAAGATCACATCCTATCTTGTAACCAATACTATCAATAAAGAAAGGTAGTCCGTCTACATTTCTTTCTACACAGTAGTTCTTAATGAACTCTGCATGTGCTTCATTGAAATCATCAGTTACTTGAGGAAGACTATACTTAAGACCAACCTTATCAGCATAGTGTCCTAAAGCACGGTTGTCACGGGGCAGACAAGGACCTCCGAAACCTAAACCATAGTTCAAATATTTAGACCCAATCCTACTGTCCTGTCCGATAGATGATAGAACGTTTTTGATCTCATCACCACACCCAGAATTGTATAGAATCTGACCCATCATGTTAGCATAACTGATCTTATATGTAAGGAAACAATTAATACCAATCTTAGTAATCTCTGCAGCAGTATTAGACATGGGGTAGAAGTCTACATCTCTATCCATGATTCCACAGTAGATTGATTTGATAAGTTCAAATCCTTCCTCATCATTGCCACCACACAGAATCATATCTGCATTTCTCATGTCTCTGATAATTGTTCCCTGTGCAACAAACTCAGGACTATAGAATACACTTATACCTCTATCCTCCAATGTTTTGTCTACCTTATCAACAAAGCCTGGATTGGTTGTGCATCCAACAATAAATTTCTTACCCTCTAAATTAGGAGATCTAATTAGATCAGACACCACTTCATCAACTAAACTACAATCGTAACTACCATCTTCTAGAGATGGCGTAGGAACAAAGGTAAAGATAACATCAGAAGATTTTATAACATCAATATTACTAGTAGTTGCTCTAAGTTTTGTTGATCGAAGTAAAAGATCTTCTACCTCTGGTTCATTACTATAAAGTTCTTTAGCGGTAAGTTTATTGACATAACTTGGGTTTATGTCAGAAACATATACATCATGACCAGCGGACTCTGCAAGCAGGGCAAAACAAATGCCAAGTCTTCCAGCACCGATAACACCGATTTTCATTGTGAAATTAAACCTCTAATTTGTACGTTGGGATAGGATCCATTTTATGTTTGTTTTGGGCATTAAATCTGTTCAAGATTTCTAAGGCAGGACCTGCACCAGTTTCCATTGCCTCTTCTAGTTGTTCGTATGAAGCACCAATCTGGTCTTCATCGTTTCTACCATCCTCCCACAGTCCATCTGTAGGAGTTGCATTGATGATCTCAGTAATCACTCCGAGTTCTCTTCCGAGCTCTCTGACTTCTGATTTATAAAGGTCCGCAATCGGAGCAATGTCAACCCCACCATCACCATACTTAGTATAAAAACCGACTCCATAGTCCTCCACTTTGTTTCCTGTTCCAACCACTATACCACCCACATTGGCAGCGACATGATATAGTGTCACCATCCGTAGTCTGGATTTAGTATTGGCTTTCGCCATTGGATTACCAGTATACTCCACACCTACCTCACTTGTCAAATCAGACATAAGTTTAGCATAGGATTCTGATAGATCTGCTTTTAGAATTTTCACATTAGGATACATTGAACTTAACCAATACATGTGTGCATCGGATAGAGTTTCTTGTTCTTTGTTTTGATTCAATGGCATACCTACAAGGTAAGTCGGTTTACCTGTTTTTACTGCAAGAGTAGAAGCAACAGCAGAATCAATTCCACCAGACACTCCTACTACAAAACTATTAATATTATTTGTGTGTGTATATTTGCACAACCACCCAACCATATCAATGGTGAGTGATTTATAATCTTTGATTCGATTCATTTTCTAGTGGCTAGAATGACAGTGTTTTCATAATCACGACCTGTATCAAAGGTGTAATCTTTTTTGATCTTCTCAATGAAATCATTATAATAGAATTCATTAAAGTTG
>MDTC01275733.1_pt1 | contig 12480 bp, 4 predicted proteins | sample 811181 | NCBI WGS metagenome assembly MDTC01 (sample SAMN05326644, study PRJNA326480) | marine metagenome | isolation source: seawater | place: Pacific Ocean: North | collected 2011 | reverse complement strand
GTTGGTGGTGTTAATATTTTTGCAGGTATTTTATCAACTCTTCAAAATTTCTTAAGATATGCTGAATTAATGGAATCTCATCGGGTTTGTGAAGTATCATGGTCTAAATTAAGTCGTGATATAGCAGTTGAGTTAACTTTAGAACCAAAGATGAGAAAGCCTGCTTTTGATTTTTTAAATGTTTGTCGCGCTGAATATGATAGATTGATTGAACAAAGTCCACCTATTGATGATGATATTATTAAGAAATATAAGGGAGAATTCTATGAATTAGAGGAAGATTTTAATCATCCTCTTGTATGTAATGGATTAAACAAGTGTAAAATATTTGAATCCAATGAAGAAGATAGAAAAGCACAAACATTGGCTTCGGCGGGAGATAAATTCATGAATCTTAAAAAGAAACAGTGGGAACCGAGATTTGATAATGAAGTTGTTAGAAAGATTAAAGTCAGTCCTCAGATTAAAAATGAAAAATCAAAGCAAGAATTAGAATCTTTAACTGGATTAAATAAGGTATCACAGTTTAAGAAAGATATTAATAATGATACTTTAGATACGGATAAACATCCTATGGAACAGATAAATGATATTATCAAACAAAATTCTGAAATAGATAATAAATCAGGGGATGATAAAAAAGAATTAAATGAAGACAAAACATCGGATATAGAAAAAGGCGATTTAAATAAGGATTTAATTATTAAAGAAGAAGATATTGTATTCGGAGATAATAATCCCACAGATAATAACCTCGTAGATAATAATCAAGAAGGTGTTCAAGAAACAGAAGAAGATTTACAAAGTGATTTTTTAAATGGAATTGATTCTGTAAGTAAATAAATTGTTTTTTTAAATATATTTTTAATCTTCCAAATAAATTTATTTGTTTAGAATATAGTGATATGAAAAAAAAAGACAGAAGTATCAGAAAGAGAAACAAAAGACATTCGAAGAAGAGTTCAACACTTAAAAAAATGAATAAAAAAAGCAAGAGAAAATCTAAAATGAATAGAAAGAATAATAAAAGAAAAACAATTACAAAAAGGCAGAAGGGTGGTAGTTTATTAGGAGCTATAGGTATAGGTTTAGCTGCCACTGCTGTTACAGCTGCCGCATATAAGGGTTATAGAATGGTCAGTAAATTAAACGATAAAGGATACATGTTTCGGTTATTAAATCAAGATTATATTTCTTATTCACCTAAAGTAGTTGTTGTTGAAACACCAGATTTTATGAAGCATTATTTAGAATGTGTTTCTACTGTAGAATTTTTTCAATTATTGCTGAGTAACAGGGAATATTTAAAATCAAAAACATTGCAAGGGTTAATAAAACAATCAGCAAATAATGAAAAAGAATCAAAGAGTAAGTTAGAGGAAAAATATGGTGAAGAATATAAAGAATTAGAACAATTACTTGATTATAATGAATCTAAAAAAGATATCTTACAAAATCTTGAATTAGAAACTACAACTCTTGAATTAGAATCACAAGATGAAAATGTGAAAAAATTAAGAGATTTATTACTATTAACAGCTAAGATACCTGGATCTAGTTTAGACAGTAATGCGATAGATGATACATCTGAATTTCAAGAATTAAATAAGCTTGATAGAATTAATCCATATTTAACTGTATCTACATTTAGATGGCAGGAAGTAGTATATAGTGGAATATATGATGAATATTTTACATCTGAGGTTAATGAAATATTAAAAGAAAGGAATTCTGAATTTTTATTGATTGAACCTGAAAAAACTAGAATTCAGCAAATTATTATGAATCTATCTAATAATCCTAAATTTATAGAAGGAATAAGGGCAAAAATGGTAGAATGTTCATCAAAACCAAGAGGATATTTAGACTATGTTTCATCTAAAATATCTTGGGATAGTCAAAAAGCATGTCTTGCTTGTCCAAGTCAAGATTGTTTATTGTATGTATATGATTTCTATCAGGGGCTATTACAACAGGATGATGATATTTTAATGATTGATAAATTATATGCTTTAATGGTTTGCGAAGCAAGGATTTGTGTATTATCAAAATGTTTAGCTCTTGAAGCTATTCGCATACAAGATGGAAATACTGGTAGAGTTAAAAGTTTGATTCATCAGATTTATCTTAAAGACATGAAATCACCAACGGGGAGAAGTTTAGAATTACCTAATCAGATAATACCGTTTCAAAAACAATCTGGTGGATCCGCGCCTGAAACTAGTTCTAATGATAACACGGGAGGTCAACCAAACACTGGATCCACCACCTCACCTGCGATTACAAATGAATCAACGGGATCAACAGCATCAGCAACATTTACATCTGGGAAAGAACCAACACCAACCCCAACACCATCAGCAACAACTACACCCGAGTCAGGGCAGACAACACAAGAACTAGGAAAAACATCAGAATCAGTAACAGCTACACCTGGGTCATCCACAACTACACCTGAGTCAGGGCAAACAACACAAGAGCCAGGGAAAACTCCAGGATCAGCAATAACTACATCTGGGAAAGAACCACCATCATCAGAATCAGCAACAACTACACCAGAGACAGGGCAAACAACACAAGAGCCAGGTAAAACATCAGGATCGGCAACAACTACATCTGGGAAAGAACCACCATCACCATCATCAGAATCAGCAACAACTACACATGTGTCATCCACAGCTACATCTGAGACAGAGAAAGGATTACCAGTATCATCTAATCCAGAAACTAAAGATGAAGAAAGTAAGGGTTTTTTCAAGAGTTTATTCACAAAAAGTGATTCTCAGAAAGAACCAGAACAAAAAACAGAAACAGAACCGACTCCACAAAAAGATGAGATAAAAGAAGATAAACAAATGGTAAAACTATCTGATCCAATTATGGATACATACATGGTTTCTATGGAAAGTGAGCTTGAAAAAGAAATTCCTCTCCATAAATCCAAATTTGAGTTATTCAGGATTTTAGATGTAGATGAAAAAGAACCATCTGATGCAGTAAAGAAATTTATGGAATTTAAAATTGGAACAAATGTTACTCTTAAAGATATATTTATTAACGTTTTTAGAGATTATAGTTCAAGCGGTGAAACATCAGAGGAAAAAATAATGGCTATTCAAGCTTTATTTAATCTTATCAAAGAATATGGGATGATCTTTGTAGATTGTTTTAGTTTAGAATTTTTATTATCTGCGGGAAATCTATTTAGTGAAGATATATCTCAAACGGATGTAATTGGTTTATCTGATAAAGTCTATCAATTATTCAAGGAAGGAAAAGATAAAACAGCAATGCTTATAATTATTGTATTGCTAAGATTTTCTGATAATCCGAATCAATTACATATTATTAGAGGTATATTTAATCGTCTTCGTGGAGAAAGATTACAAACTTCATCGATGGTAGAAAGGATACTTACAGAAACAATGAATTTATTAACACATTTAAATAAAGAAAAAATGATACAAAGAGTTGCATTAGTTTATAATTCAGCTGAAGAAACTGATAAAGTTAATGTGTTTAGATTTGATATATGGCCTAAGTTATCTCAGAAAGAGATGGAATTATTTGATGTTCCTAGCCATAATATTTCAGAGCATGAAAGTTTAGAAGATAAAGAACATTCACTACCTAAATATGAACAGATGACAGAAGGTTGTACTCAAGTAGAGCGAGATATAAAATCAGAATTGAGGAGCGGAAATGTAGTTTTTGATTCTGGATTGATTAGTAAATTAGAAAGATGTAGACCAAAAGAAAAAAAAGATTTTTCTAAAAGTGGAAATATAGAATCTTTACAATCTGTTTCTCATAAAGATAAAGAAGAATCTAGGTATCCAATGAGAAAAACAGAACAATCATTTAATATAGAAGATAAATATAAATCACCTACTAAACCTACATCACCTCCAGAAATGCCATCGGAACCTAAGCCTCCTCCAGCAACTATACCAGAGACTGCTCCTCCTCCAGAAGAACCTAAGCCTCCTCCGGCAACTATACCAGAGACTGCTCCTCCTCCAGCAGAACCTAAGCCTCCTCCAGCAACTATACCAGAGACTGCTCTTCCATCAACTACACCAGAAATGCCAGCGGAGCCTAAGTCTCCTCCAGCAACTATACCAGAGACTGCTCTTCCTCCAGCAGAACCTAAGCCTTCTCCAGTAATGCCATCGGAACCTGCTCCTCCAGCAACTACTCCAGCAATGCCAGCGGAACCTGCTCCTCCAGCAATGCCATCAGAACCTGCTCCTCCAGTAACTACTCCAGCAATGAAAACAGAAGCCGCTCCTCCAGAAATGCCAGCAGAACCTAAGCCTCCTCCAGCAACTACTCCAGCAATGACATCAGAGCCTGCTCCTCCAGCAACTACTCCAGAAATGAAAACGGAAGCTTCTCCTGCTTCTTTGTCCTCTCCTGCAATGCCAGCAGAATCTGCCCCCTCATCAGAAATATCTAAAACTACAACTGAACCATTACCTACATCACCCTAAAACAAAACTATCAGAATCTATAGTACTAGTATAAAAGGATCATATACATTCTTAAAAAAGTATTAAATTAATTCATTGGAGGCATACCCCACTGTAACAAATCCATAAAAAATATTAATTTATATTTCATGGAATTCAGTAAAATTTTATTTATTAAATATAAAATTGTATTTATTCAAATGAAAACTTAAAATTTTCATTACTACATTCTCCTTCATCATTTTCTTTTAATAGATTATCTAGATCACTATTAATATCACTTATTTCTTCTTCAACATCAGAAAGATTTTTAATATAAAAGTCTTCATCTAATAATACTTTACAGAAACCAGTCCCGGAATTTATAGTTTGACCCATCATAATATTACTTGATACGCCTAGTAAATTATCTTTTTCAGAGAATATACCAGCCTTTATTAGCTGATCGGTTGTATCTTCAAAAGAACACTTCGCTAAAGGTCCGACATCACCTCTATTAATACCTTGTCGGTTGATAGAAGTTAATAAACCTTTACTTGTCATTGTATCACATAATATTTCAATATGTCTTGAGTTAATATATTCACCAGCATGTTCAACAACATCATTTATTTCATCAATTAATATTTCTCTTGCCGCTTCAATACCAAGTAATTCATATACTTCAATGATATCATTTGAAATTGTATTAAATTCATCAACATATTCATTATTTATTAATTCTAACATGTTTTTACCATCTGAAATTAAAATCTTGTTGTTTACTGTTTCAAGTTTATGATCTTCCTTAATCATTGTATTTGATATATCACTAATGATAATATCAGTAATATTTGTAATACCCTTCAATGATATATTATTTAATATATCATCATTAATGTTCTTTAATATATTAATAATATCTGTCTGATCTTGTATTTCTGAATCATTGTCATCTTCTTCATCCATACGAATAGATATCCTTCCGATTAAATTTTTTGAATTATCATCTGTAAATGTAAATAATAATCTATCTTCATCATATTGGAGTAGTTTTATATATATATCTTCCATTACTACACCTTTCTCCATCATAGCTGCGGAATCAAACTCTAATCTGATAATCCAAGGCGATATATTTTCATTATAAGAATCATCTAACTGATTAAATTCATTGTAAATTTCGAGTAATTCTTTATCTTCTTTGATAATTGTATCATTTTTAGAATTTAATGGATCATAGTAAATGCTACTACTTAATATAATATCTTTTAAGGTAGTGTATTCTAAAATATTTTTAATATATGATAACTTATCCTGAGAATACTCCCCTTTTATATGTATATTGGTTGATGGTGATTTAATATTTTTACTGACATGAATTAATTCTTTTAATCTTGGAATACCACGAGTTACATTAGATTTAGCACTCACACCAGCAAAATGAAATGTATTTAGAGTCATTTGTGTAGCAGGTTCCCCTATACTTTGCGCAGCAATAGCACCAACCATTTCACCGGGTGAAATTTTAGATTCATGAAATTTCTTTCTAATAATATTTGAAATTATCTTGTATTCATCTCTTGAAATTTTATATTCAGATATTAAAACCTTTGGATTTAAATGAATATGAATTAATATTTCTAAGATTTTATTGTTCTTAAAATTTTCTTGGATATATAATGAATTAATTAGTTTTTCATTGCCTTTTGAGATATCAATTGGTAACATGTTACTTTTCTTCTTTTGTTTTACTGTATTTTCAACAATCCGTTGTATATGAATAGGATAATTAATATTGTTATTGTTTTCTCCATTGAAAATATGACATATTAAATATTCTCTATAATCTAGTAAATTATAGAATAATTTATCAAGGAATTCTCTTTTAGATTTCTTAGCCTTTTCGGATAGTGTTTTATTATAATATTTAGTCCAATCAGTGTTTTCATCAAAATAATATTTGTCTAGTAATTTCTCATAGGATAGTTTGGTTAAATATAAAGGCTGAGATTCAATATTGGTTCCATCCATTCCATCATTCCCATAAATAAATTGTATAATAGAACCTGTTGAACTTCTAACTGAGTAGTCATAGCCAACCTTAAGATCTTCCATAGCTTTTACAAGCTGCCTTTGCACATAACCAGTTTGTGCCGTCTTAACAGCTGTATCAATTAATCCTTCTCTCCCCCCCATAGCATGAAAGAAGAATTCTTGGGGTGTTTGACCTGAAATAAATGAATTTTCAACAAATCCTCTTGCTTCAGAAGAATCATCATATTTGTAATAATGAGGAAGTGTTCTCCCTTCAAAACCGTAAGGGATACGTTTCCCATCAACATTTTGCTGTCCTAAACAAGCAACCATCTGAGCAATATTAGTAAGTTTACCCTTACTACCCGAATTAATCATATAAGTTGCTCTATTCTTTGGATCAAGATTTTCTAATCCAATTTTACCAGTTTCATTAATAGTTTTATTTAAGATACCATTCACCTTACTTTCAAAATAATCTTTATTACTTTGACCTGGAATGCCTTCAAAAATATTTAGATGAAATTCTTGCATAATATCTTCTATTTGAAGTTTTCTTTCAGATATAGTATCTTTAATTAGATTATTAATCTGATTTTCAGCTATCATATCACTAATACCAACACTAAACCCTTCAACAAGTAAGATATATGTAACAATCTTTTGTAAATCATTGATAAAATCACAAGTCCGATCACTGCCTAAATCATTATAGATCGTATGAATTAAACCCTTTGAAGTTTTACTGAATAATCCCTTATCAAAAGTCCCTTGTTTTATAATACCATTTACAATCTTAACTACGTTAATATTATCATTATATTGAGCTAATAATTCTTTTTTTCTATTGCCTACACCTTGTTTATTATTATCATATCCTGAATTTTTCATTTCTAAATTAATATTATCTGGTAATATATAAGATAGTATACTTTTACCTGACCAAAGAGGTATTTCTTTTCCATCTATTTCATAATTATTATCTGAATCTGGAATGCTACCATCAAAAGTAGATAAATCTGATATAATATTTATCATTTGTTTATATGTATAAACACATGAATCAACACATTTATCTGCTTTTGTAGAATCTGATGTATTATATACATTTGTATTTTCACCATAATGAAGAGATGACCCTTCAGTAAATTCTATTACTTCCGAATGAGTAAGTTTGTATAATCCTAATAGAGTATCTTGAACAACTGTAATTATAGGTTTGTTTTCTCTTGGAGAAATAATCTGTTTTGATACTGAAGCAATATTAATTAATTCAGACATACTATCAATACTTTGAGGGACATGCATATTCATTTCATCACCATCAAAATCTGCATTGTATGGCGAGGTAGCACTTACATTAAGACGAAAAGTATCACCTTTCATTACTTTTACTCTGTGACCCATCATACTCATCTTATGAAGTGATGGCTGCCTATTAAATAATACATAATCATTATTTACGATATGTCTATTAACTATATCTCCAAATTCTAATTTCATATTCATCTTGTTACTTTCTGTAATTAAGAATTTATTACCATTTTTTTTAGTTATACTCTTAGCACCCGGCCAAATCTTTGGACCATTATATACAAATTCTTGTAAATCATTAATATTAAAACTATTTACTATTTCGGGTGTAGTTAGATTCGTAGAAATTTTAAGAGGAACTCCTAATTGGTCAAGATCAATATTAGGATCAGGTGTAATAACGCTCCTTGCTGAAAAATCTACTCGTTTACCCATAAGATTTGAACGAAGACGACCTTCTTTACCTTTTAATCTTTGCTGAATAGCTTTTAAGGGTCTCCCAGAACGATGCGTTGATTGTGAAATACCTGGTTCTTCATTATTAATAAAGGTAATGATATGATAAACAACCATGTTGTACCAATCATTAATAATCTCTTCTCTAGCAAAAGATTCTATCTTTTTTTTCAGTTGATTATTATATTTAACTATTTCTGCTAATTTATGAGTTAAATCATCATCCATCCTCTGAGAATTACCTTGTTTTACAGAAGGTCTAACAGCTGGTGGTGGAACAGGCAATACTGAACATATTAACCATTCGGGACGACACCAATTACTACTAAATCCAAGTAAGTTAGAATCTTCATCTGATATCTTTTCAAATAAAGATTTTACATATTCAGCACTGAAATATTGCGATTGAGTTCCACCAGTTGCACCTGATACACTTATATCTTTCCAAATTGCTTGTATTCCCGCTACACCATCAACTTTATAACGACTAGGTTGAATACAACCACACCCATCTTCGGTTTCTTGACCACATCGTGTTATTTTACTACTTAGTTCATAAATAGTATTCCATCTTGTTTTATTAGACTTATTTGTTAACTCTGAAACGATAGCTGATTCTTTATTAACTCTTAATTTACCACAACGGAAGCAAACACATTTTAAAACTTTCACTGTTATATCCATAAAATGATAATTATAAACCGGTTTAGCTAATTCTAAATGACCAAAATGACCTGGACACCCTATGTTATCTAAACCACAAGTAGCACATACTTTACCCATATCAGTTGTTCCCATACGATTATCAAACAATCCTTTTACAACAGGAACATCTTTATCATATGTTTCATGTTTTGTTATTTCAACTACAGAATTTTTTCTAATTTCTTCGGGTGACATAATACTAAACTGTAATCCAGTAACATTTTTTGTAATTGGTTCAAAGTCAGTCATTATGATATTACTTATATAATTAATATTTATTTTTTAAATCAAATTTTTATTAAAATGATTATTAAACTATAAATTTTGATAAATTTGATTTAAAATTTATAAGATATATTAAATAAAATATAAGATAATCATGACTATTACAAACAACACTCATTCAATGACAACTCGTTCTAAATCCAAGGATGAATCACTACCCCCTCTACAATTTCACGATGATGATTCTGATGATGTTGATGAACACGGTAATCTTAAGGGATTTATCGATTATGATTGCGAAGATGAGTTTGATCACGCTGAATTTGATAGACAAGTTGCTCAGTTGAGTGGTGGAATGTTGAAACAAAAAAAGAAAAAGAAAGAAAAGAAGCAAAACAAAAAGATAAGAAAAAACTCTCGTGATAAAAAATTAAACGATGTATTTATGACTTATCTTATCATGAAAGCAACTGAAAAAGCGAATGAAGAACTCTTAGAGAAGAAGAAAAAGAAAAAGAGAAAGATAAAAGTTTCTGAGGAAACTATTCCTCCCTCTGAAGAATCAATAAAATCTTCAAGAGAATTAGAACAGATAAACTTAGATCCAGAGACACCTAAATGTAAAACTATATTACAACTAAAATTTTCATCCGATTCAGATGACGATTCATTTAAATTGGAATCAGACACTGAATCTAAAACATCTACAATTGAATCTGCAATGATTGAATCTAGTTCAGAGAGTGAAGATTTATCTATTACCGATTTAGATACAGAAAACAGCAGTGATATCGTACTTTCTGATATTGATTCAAAGGCGGAAGATTCAAAGGCGGAAGATTCAAAGGCGGAAGATTCAGAATCCTCTGAAGATTATTCATATGAATATGATGGTCAAGATGAAAAATACGAAGAATTAATAGATAAACACATGTTAAAAGATTCAGAAGAAGCAAATATGGAATATTATCATTATCTGGATAAGAAAAAGAAAGAAGAAATATACACTTTAACAAAGGAAATTTATGAATATAATGGAAGTAATATTCCTTTAAGATTCAAAGTAATTGAGTCTCATATGGATATGAAAACAAAAGCGATTGCTTTAGAAAATATTGATAAAATGACAGAAATGGATGTATCTACCGGAGAACATAGTAAAATGGATCACTGGATTAATGGATTAATGAGAATTCCGTTTGGTAAATACAATAGTATCCCTGTAAATCCAAATTCTACTATTGAAGAAAAAAGGAAATATATTCAAGATACATATAAAACACTTGATAAAGCGATTTATGGTCATAAAGAAGCAAAAACACACATGCTTCAGGTAATTGGTAAATGGATGAAAAATCCTAATAGTGGAGGAAATGTTCTTGCGATTCAAGGTCCTATGGGGAATGGTAAGACAACCCTTGTGAAAGAAGGTATTTCAAAAGTATTAAATCGACCTTTTCATTTCGTTGCTCTTGGTGGAGCAAGTGATTCAGCTTATTTTGATGGCCATTGTTATACTTATGAAGGTTCGCATTGGGGTAGAATCGTTCAAATTCTACAAGAATCTAAATGTATGAATCCTATTATCTATTTTGATGAATTAGATAAAATTAGCGATACAACAAAAGGAGATGAAATTACACACATGCTAACTCATCTCACAGATCCTTCACAAAACTCACTGTTTCAAGATAATTATTTTCCTGGTGTAAATCTAGATTTATCAAAAGCATTATTTATCTTTTCATACAATGATGAATCTAAAGTTAATAAAATTCTTAAAGACAGAATGTATGTTATTCATACCAAAGGATTTAAAACCGAAGATAAAATTAAAATTTGTAATGAATATCTTATCCCTGATATATTTAGCACATTTGCATTTGATACAAAAGAAATAGTATTCACTGATGATATTTTAAAAACTATTATTGAAAAATATACGCACGGCGAAGAAGGTGTTAGAAACTTAAAAAGATGTATTGAAACAATTGTATCTAAAATTAATATCCATATACTATCAGATGGAGATAGTGGATTATCATTTAAATTAGATGATATAGTTTTACCATTTACACTAACTGAAACATATGTTGAAATACTATTAAATAGTGATAAAGAAAATGATAAACCTCCATTTGGAATGTATTTATAAAAATTTAATTCTAATAATATAATAGAAATGACAGTAGAATCAATATCAGAGCCACAACCTACTATGGACTTAAAAGAAAGATGTAATAGTTCATCACCTGTATCTTATGAAGCAGTAGAAGATTCACCTAGTCATTATTCACCCAGTCCTTATTGTCAGTGTATCATGGATGGTTTTGAGAATCCTGGTGACGATGAATTAATTTTTTCTAATTTTAATATTCCAGAAAAAATAACTTGCGGAGATCGTGTATTACAAAAGAGTTTTGGAAATACAATCAGTGATACGTGCGGAGATGAAGATATACCAGATCTGTCAAATATAGGTTCAGTGGGTTACACCACAGGTATTCAACTTGATAACAATGTATCTGATACATATTTACAAAGCATGACAAATTTATACAATACTAAATTGAATAAAGACTCCGAAATATTATCTTCATATATCAGATGTAAAGAAGAAAGTTATAAACCAATAATAAATCAATTCAGAGATAATGCGACAGTTATCACTGATTTCATTACTCAAAATCAGGATAGTATCTCACGTATTTTATCTAATGGTAAGATAGACAGTATAATAAATAAAACTAGTGATATATTAAGTGCAACACCTGCATCTGATGTTAAGACCGCAATTGATGTAATAAGCGCAGTACCTGCATCTGATGTTAAGGAAACAATTGATAAAATAAATAATATATTAGATAATGATAATATCAATAGTGTAATTGATAAAACGGATGATATATTAAGTGCGGTGCCTACATCTGAAATTACAGATGCAATGGGTTTAGTTAAGGAATTAGCTGATTTATTTTCTCCTGGGTGGAAGATTGTATTATGGATAATATTTATATTTTTATTATTTTTAGGTTATTTCCATCTAGTTAAATGGTGGAATTCTTATCAAAAGTCACCAAAATCTTCTTCTTAAATTGAATAAAATACATGTATTTTTTATCCCCAGTTTTATAATTTAATAAAGCTTTGTAATTATCTTCTCTATCATAACCATTCGATCCTCCATCTCTTCTTTCAAATAAAAGATGATTATTTAAATCACAAGATATGACTGTTACATGACCCATCCCTTCATATCTAAATGCTATATCAAATACAGAAGTTTGATTAT
>MDTC01264098.1_pt1 | contig 12480 bp, 19 predicted proteins | sample 811181 | NCBI WGS metagenome assembly MDTC01 (sample SAMN05326644, study PRJNA326480) | marine metagenome | isolation source: seawater | place: Pacific Ocean: North | collected 2011 | reverse complement strand
CTTGGACAACCCTTTGGACTCACCATCAGCTTCGATGTTTGTGCCGGAGCGATCAGCATTGATCGTCTTGGCTTTCTTCTTGTCTTTCTTTAGTTCTTCTAACTGCTCTTTCCATTCGGGAACCGATGGGATGAAGTAAGCCTCAACTCCGAATATCGGCTTAAAGTTTTTACCTGCTGCTTTCATCTTCTTTGCATGCAGGACTTGATAAGCAAAGCCATTCATGTTACCATGATCAGTCAGTGCGAGAGCCTCACATCCGTTTTTGAATGCGAAGTCCATATGTTCTTGCGGATAGCCAAACCCATCAAAGGGCGAGCCTACACCGCTATGTGCGTGTAAGTTTACAAATTTCATTATTATCCTCCGAGATATTGATGTTTATATTATAACACAAAACCCCTTGTTTGTCAAGGGGTTTTTTTATTTATTTTTAAGATACTTGTTTGTTAGCCATCGTTGGTCTTTTTGGCTTATACTGTCTAGGTTTGGCTTTTACGTATACAGTGCTGTTTGGACTTCTTTTTGACCACTTTTCAAAAGATTCACATATATCCACTTCTGTTTCTAAAAAAGTTGATACATAGACACATCTATAAATGTTACCAACCTTGTTAGCGTAAAGTCGAGTATTTGCTTTGTTCTTGTGAAGAGCACCGAAACCTTTGTCCCGTAGTTGTGGTGGGAAACTTTTGTTTTTGAGTACGATGCTTTTTCCATCACAAATCGTATTAACTGTGGTTGATACATTATCTTGATATTTTTGTTTGTGTTCAAAACTCTTTCCTCTCCACACTTTATGTTCATCAGGCCAGTTATCTCCATAGTAGAAGCGTGGTTTGCCTGAGAGGTTGAATAAGTTAGGAACATTTTGGTTAAAAAATGCAGCAAGTTTTTCTATTCTACTTTTTGCCTCTCCTGCGTCTTCTGAATCATAATATAATACAAAGCTGTTTGTATTATTCCTATTATCTTTTACCTTGCCGATATTCCTGTTTGGTATCTGAAGCGCTGTTTTTTCACCTGTTCTATACTGATCGATGATATTCGGTAACCTAAGATCACCATAAACCATTGGTGGTAGCAAGCCTGTATTATAGGATATTTTACACACTCTTCCAAGACTTTGCAAAGGTGCTTCAAAGGACGAGGAATCGCTTAATGACCTCTCCCACCAAAAGGCAACAAGCTCAAGACTTTTTCCTATCAAATCGTCACCAGCTTTCATAACACCATCAACTGTGATGATAACTTTTTTCTCTAGTTTGATGAAATTAGAAAATTTGTTTCTAAATGCAGGTTTTTTTGCTTTTTTGAAGGTTTGAATAATCTGTTCGATATCGCTTCTAGAAAAGTCTTTTCCATTATAGGCAAGAAGGATTAGTTTAGTTTTATCGTCATGCATCAATATATTAAATTCTTGTATATTATTAGCTATTGCTAGTTCTGTATTTAAGCTTGAAGAAATTTTTAATGCATCTACAAACCGAGACTTGTTTTTATTACCACGTTTAACTCTCATTATACCCAAAGGTCTTGTGTTTTGCTCTTGTTGTGTAGCATCTAAAAATGGATTTACGATATCAGCAATAAACTTATCAACTTTTTCTTGCACAAATTTGCTTTTTTCAATAAGTGCCCATGATTCCTTATAAAAACCCTCATTATCAATTCTATCCAGACCATAATAGTAAGGATGAACTTCAAAATCTAAGAAATTTGTATACTCTTTTATCTTTGTATTTTCAAAGTCTAATTTATTTGCAAAATCCGTTGCAGAAATTGAGATCTCAAGTAAGTTAAGTAATTGTCTTTTGTAAAAACTTTCTTTGTCATAAGCATGTTCTCTTCCAAGGATTCGTTGAGAAAACCTATCTCTTTGAGATTCTTTGCCATAGGCTTGGTCTGCTTCGTCATATATAATTATCTGTATTGCTTGTTCTTTGTTTGCTTTGATTTCGTCAGCTATTGAATTTTTTATTCTTTTGGCATTTCCGTTATGAATAACTTTTATCTCTAACTTCCATTGTTCTTTATATACAACATCAATCCTACCATCACCATTGTCATATATTTCCCACGAATTATCGTATTCTTGAAGTTCAAGCCAAAATTTTGCTATCTCATCTACTGTTTTTTCTTGCAGGCCGTTATTAGCATTTGATATATAATATACTAAATTGATATTTTGTTTTCTAGTTTTAAAAATATGAGCAATCGCAGTATTGATTGCTTGTGTTTTACCACATTGCATTGGGGCTGTTAAACTATAATTAAAGATTGGACCGTGTTTTTCATCAAAAACCCTAGCCGTCGATAATATTTGATTTGCTATACTTATACCATTGGCTGAGTTGAACCACATTTTGCTTGGTCCAAACAAATCTCTTACTGAATCTGTGATATCTTTACTGTTATCAAAGCTTTTTCTTATATCTAATTCTTCTGACATGTATACTCCTTAATGTCTGTTATGTTTATTATAACACGTTTGTGTTATTTGTCAAGTTTTTTGTACCTGATTAACTCATAAATATTTCCAAAAGGATCTCGTTTATAGACAGACTCGCTACCGTCGCGATGCTTCTTCACACGATCTCCTTCTTCAAACTCCTCCACTTCAAATGCTATATGTGCAGGGTGCTGTTCTTTAACCACAAACGCTATCTTGATGTTCTGCATTTGAACAAAACTCCAAGTTGCGTCTGCATAAAGTATAATTGCCCCAAAGTTCTCCTGATACCAGAAAGCTGCTTCCTTTGGGTTCTCTACTTGTAAGGCTACGTGGTCAAGCTTCATTAAGCCACCCATAGATCAAAACACCTAAACAGATGGTGCTTATTGTTGCTAATATATAAGTTGTTATCATCTTTACCTCCAGTCCTGATGAATAGCCCATGAGCCAATGGCGGGCAAAACTATAAAAAAGATTGCAAATGCAATCCATAAATTTGTAAAATCCATATTATCTCCTAAATAATGCGTTCTCTGCATTTACCCTACATTGCAATATGTCACTGTGGGAAAGGCCGCAGAGATGTTTAGCCTTTGTATATTCTATTGGCAGCACAGTGTCTGATAGTAGAATGTTGTCTGCGCATATAGTGGCCTGGACTCCCTCTTTCAGCCATTGCTTTATGGGATGCTCAGATATCTTTTGTATTGCACCTGTGTGCCAGTTTGAAGTTAAGCAAGCCTCTATTGTTACATTGTTCTGCAACACAAGGTCAAGTGTTTTCCAGTCATCCAGAAGAGTCAACCCGTGCCCAATGCGTTGGGCGTGGAGAAAGTTGATAGCAACCTCAATCTCTTTTGAAGACCTTCCTTCGCCGGCGTGAACTGTTCTCCCTATTCCTAATTTTTTAGCTTTAACGAACGGCTCTTCATAATCCAAAAGATGATACCTGTGATGTTCAGCCGGAGCACCTGCAAGATCTATGCCAACGACCCGGTTTCTTGTTTTTGCTATGTCGACTAGTTTCAATAGCATCTCCGGTGATTCTCCATATAAACCACACAGTATTAAACTTGAGTTATTGTCGAGACCACTAATAGCAGCATCAACAATGGTTTCTATCGAACCACCAGTGTGTAATTGCGGAGCAAACCTTATTTCTGTATAAGAGTGCCCAAAACTTTTAACGTCTTCGCACAACTCTCTTGTGGCCCTCTCAACCCTATCGGGTGTTTGAAGGACTGACAATGTTGTTTTAAAGCAAGATAGGGCTTTTGTTATTCCCATATTGGGGTAGAAAGATATATCTTTTTTTATATCAATGTGTTTTCTATCGTCTTGAAGCAGTTCTGCTAGCGTTTGTATTCTTAGTGAGCCATCTAAATGGCAATGCAATTCAACCATGTTTACTCCGGTCTTTTTTTAATCTTATCATCTCTCTTCTTATTCTTATATGAACTCCATTAAACAATAAGATATCAAACATAAAAGGAGAGGAACCTTCAAGATCAACGACTATTCCTAGCTCGCCTTGATATTTTTCAAATGGCATCTTCATTAGTTTACTTGGTCTAAAAGGTCGAATCTCAACAACATCCCCGGTTTTTATAAGCTCTCTAGTTACCTTTACTTTTGGAAAAGGTCTTTTGATTATTTTGTTCATATTCTCTCCGAACATTCTTATTATAACATGTTTTGGATTACTTGTCAAGTAAAATATCTTGTATTTCTTCAATCCGTTTGTTGTTTTCCATCATAAACTGTTTATGTACTTCGATTCTTTCAAGATATTTTTTCTGGTATTCGGGCTCTGCTTCTATCAGCATTAGGAACTTGCCAATTTGCTTTTCTCTTTTTTTATTATCATCACGTAACTCTGTTATTTCGGATTCCAACTCTGACACTCGTTCAATTGAGATGGTTTTTCTACTTCGGTAATTTGCTCTAAAAAATTTTCTAAACATTATTTTTCCTTGAATATATCCATTTTACTTTTGGAAATTTTGACTTCATGAAAGTCAGAGAAAATAGGGTTTTGAAACCACATCCACACAAAATCATTAACTTCTTGAAAGCAATGACATACCATTCCTTCTTTGAGAATACCACTATCTTGAGTGACGATAAAATATTTTCCTTTATACTTCATACAGTAATTAGTCTATATCTATTGTAGTGACAGAGTGTTCGAGAACAAACACACAGTTGTCTTGGCCTGCTATTTTAACTTCGTACTCAACGAGGTAATAGGGGTTTGGAGAATATCCTTCAAGATTTGCAAATCGAAATGCATTTACACCAACAATAAGACCTATACCTTCTTTTAGATAAAAGCCAAATTCTTTTTCTGGCATGCCCGGTGTCACTCTCACCAGATCTCCAATTTTATGGTTTGGCTCCTTGCCTTTGGGTAATTTGCTTACATTTATCTTCTCGAAATTTTCTGGTATTATTGTCATTCATTTGGAACTCCCTTCGGACACTGGACACATCCAGCATTCCACCTACCAGTATTTAGTTTTTCTTTACCATAAGAACCACAGTTAGAGCATATTTTTGCACATTCAAGTTCCGCTTTCCATATTGCCCCATATATAAAATCATCAGAGGGGCCGTCTATGTAAAAACGTAAACCTCCAAATTTTGTCTTGACCTGGGCAACTTTTAAAATTGTTTTATATTGTCGTTCTCTCTTGTACATGATTTTTACTAAATCTGCTATGACTATATCCCAGTAAGTTGGAACACCGTACATCCAACACTCAGAAAAAAGTTCTTTGACATGCTCCTCCATTGAATCATCAAGAAAGACATGAAGTCTTTTCCAGACTCTATCGCTTGTATTATTTTTCATTTAGCCCTCCAAAGCCATTAATTCCTCATCTCTACAATGAGACACTGATGAACCGTTTGTTATCTCATAGTCATACCAAGAGCAGTCTAGAGAGTGTTTGTTCACAACATCTTTTATAATCCATATTCCCATGTCATTTGCTAAATTACAGTTGGGAAAATACCTTACAGGATCTCCAATTTGAAAAGTCAGGTTGATCTTACCCATGTAACTTCTCTGATGTGGACTCGTTCCGTAGAAGCTGTTTTGATATTCCACACTATCATAGTCCAAAGGCCAAGACGTGTGGAGGGTGGGTTCAGAATCACCCCCATTGCATTCCCACCATGATTTTGAAGAGAGATATACTCTATTAACATCCCCTTTCTCAGTTGTTCCACAATAATTACCCCATCCACAGTCGCATGGATCACATTCGCAAACCGTGCATATTACTTTCATTTTCCAGCTCCGCAACAACATTCACAAGCACAAGAGCTTGGGTTGCATCCACAACATTTACATTTTTCCATAGTATTAACCTCCTTCATTAATAAATAGTACCAGTTCCAACGACTTCCCATTCCATATGGGTCTCAATATAAGAATTGTTTATATTGGTTTCTACCAATTCTATCTTATGGCGAGACAAATGTATCGCCGCAAGAGAACCAGCTTGAAATGATTGAAGATATTGAGACGGTATCGTTATAGACCCGTTATCGGGTCCCACGCAAGCCACATATCCTAACAATTGAGACCCATCCCATGAATAAGCAACAACCATTACCATAAAAACAGAGTCGGTACTGGTTGGTCCCCATGTGAAGAGAGCGCCGGTTCGATATATCGGTGCCTCAAAGGCATAAAGGGGGTCAACCCAAAGCATGGTGTATGGCTCAATAAAGTCAAAACCATGAGAGGAAACAAAACTGTAGTTTCCTTGTTGCGTATATACATCATATCTCATATCCCTTTCTAGTTGTGATTCCCATAGTTGACTGTTCTCGTATATTCCCAATGAAGTTTCATTCGCCGAAAAATAGTGATTCTCTCCCTCGACGTTAATTGAACTTCCAACAGAAATAGGGACGGTCGATGGGTTTATTGATATTAGGTTTGTTGTGCACTCGCCGATATTTGGCAACCAACTTGAGTGGCCATCTGATGATGGCTGGTGGAACTCGGCGATAAAATCGATGGATATTTCTCTTGACTCTCCCATACATGCCGGACAAGCAACTTGCCTAAGTTTTAGATAAGTATACCCAGTTATCCCACTGCGTTGGTTAGGATTGTCAGAAGGTTCTCCTGCTGGTTCCCAGCTTGGCTCCCAGGTGGGCTCTGATGAAACAACGGGCGGGTCTTCTGCTGGTTCGGCTACACCGATAACCTCTCCTGTTTCTTCTTCTCTTTTTATAATGCTAACGTCTCCGTAGCATGCTAGTAATATTGATAATATCATTATATCTCCAAATTGAATAATTGTTTTAAAAAGCTTTTTATTATATTTTGTTTACAGTTTTCATCTTCTTCACACTCATAAAATTTCCAGCTGTATATCCCATTGTTATGCGTTATTCGTTCTTTTAACTTGATTGCCTCATCATTTAAAAGTTCTGACAGGTGTGAAAAATCACTTGGGTCTATTCCTAATTCGTTTGCTTCTTCTAGAAGAACAGACCACTCTCCATTTTCATATGCTTCGTTAATTTTTACGAATCTTTTATCATCTCCGTTTTGTTTGTCGGGATGAAGTTCCATAGCTATTTTTCTATAAAGTTTGTTCATCTTCTTCATGCCTTCTTTTTGTTTTGGCTTTACATCTTCAAGTACCACCAAACCAGCAGAGTCATGTTTTTGTTCCTCTGTTTTTGGTATTATCATATCTATTCTTTCTGAATTGTTTTTTTCTTGTGTGTCAATGTCAACATTGTTTTCTCCACACCATCTACGATAATACTCCTCGAACAAAAGATGATATTCTGATAGCACCTCTTCTTGATACTCAAGTTCACTTCTTAAGTACTTAACCTCCTGCAATAATTTTTTATATTTTTTTCTTCTTATAGACATTATAACATACTCAATCAGATCTGTCAAGTGCAATTCTTTGAAATTCTGAATATTTTAATATTCTTTCGTGGGGACGCTTGACTACATGGGAATACTCCGAAGATAAATAGTTTCGGTAATCTTCCCAAGAGCCAAGATTGTAAAATTCTTTTGGCTCATATGAGTTATCCTGTTCTATATCTAGTTCTGTAAATACACGCTTGAGGTCAAACCATCTTGCTGAGTATTGCTTGGCGGCTGGGAGGGTTCTTGATGGCGCTCCCGATGCGTTGTATTCACCGTCGGCATACATACCGGTTCCCGTTCGGATATTTCGTCGATACCGGATAAACTCGTCTTTACCAAACGAGAACGAGGTGAAATGGTTGTGGTCCATTGCTTCCCCGTTTTTAATTATGTAAAAATTTTTAGGCGAGGAAATTTTTTGGCGGAAGGGTCTGAGCTCTGCTGGGTTGAATATCCCATATGGAAAAGAAACCCAATACTTGTCTGGTATTAACCACTTGGACAACTTGGACGATATCTTAAGACAGGTCAATGCCCCTTGAATAACTGACCAACTGAGACAATCTCTCCTGTCTCTATCTTTTGGGTGTATTGGAACATAAAATATCGGTATCCTTTTTCTTGACTCGTCAGGATATGGATCGTGTTTCCTGAATGCCCAAACTGGGTCTTGTACAAAATCTCCTATTCGATGCCTGACAAACGGTGCTGTGTCTGCATGGAGCACAATCCATATTGTCTCACAACCAGCATACGCACATTCATAGATGGCAGCTTCTAGCATGGTGTAATTTGGAGCAACAGGCATCATAAAGTCTGGCCACTCCATTCCGAAGTCTAACGGTTGCCCTGCGCATGGCACAATACCGGCTAGGTGGTAAGCGTTTGTATTATGAGGTTTTGTGTCAGTTTCCACAGTTGAGTTCCTTTGTCTAATTGTAAGTTCAATATCTCTTCTATTGAGTATCCATTATTATATTTGTAATATACTTCTCTGTACATGTGCTCTATCTTGATGGCATAGTGAAGCTGTTTACCATATTTATTGTATCCGTTTGACTGCCCTCGTATTCCGGCATCTTTCATCATTTGGAGAGTTTTAAGACGAGCGTAATTCTCAGTGTGATATAAATCATTTACATACTTCTCGGATATAGTTGATACAGCACAAACGTCTTTTATCTCTTTTCTCACTGCTTTGCGTGTTGATGGATGAAATAACAAGGTGTGGCAAAAATCAGAGTTCACATCAGCCAAAGCATTGTATTCGTGTTTTGCACCAGATCTTACCGCAAACCAGTCATATATAATAACTTCATCAGTCTTTTCTTTGTCAAACTCTACAATCTCATTATATCCAACCTCTATTCTTTTATTGTCTAGGGTTATGACAACAATCTGTTCTTCATCAAGTCTAAAACTCTGTATGTTGTTTGGAAAGATTACAAGACCTGCCATTGCCATTACAAACAATAGTCGATCCCATACTTGACTCTTTCTGTGTTTGATACTTTTTGAGAAGCCAATAAAACTTAAATCCCACTCTTCTGGGCAATAGTCAAACTGAAACGGTACATGCGGGATATCAACTATTATGGGTAAGTTGTTCTTGTATGCATAGAGAACAGCAGTTAAAGAGCCGCCAACAACAAGTTTGTCAAAATAAAGTTTGTTCAAAAGTCCCCCAAGTAACCTCTTTCTTGCATTGGTTCAATATAGCTTTCAATAACCTCTTCATATTCGTCTATGTATATGGCTGGTATTTTACCTTGTTGATAAAGTTTTAAAAACTCTACAAATTCTTCGGGAAGCTCATTAGCTTCAAGCTTCTTTTTAGTTGCCACCAGTAGAATTTCAAACCAAGGTGCCAAGATTTCAAACTCTTCTGTTTCGCTAATATCTTGTCTCATTGAAGGGTTACTGAAATATGTTAAGAAAAATCTTTTAGTGGTCTTGTTTAAAGTTTTCAAGCTTTTTTCGTCTTTACCCATAAATTTTTCTTCATCCTGTATGTATTCTGTTGTAACACCCAAGCGATAGTTGGCATCATAAGATGCTCCATCTAGTTTCGGCACATCAGGATCTGGTTTCATATTTAAGGCTTGTTTTACCCTACCCATCAGGTTTTCCATAGAGAAAAGAAAGTGATGTTCTGGTGGTATATTTTTAAGCTCTGGTGTTCTTTTTAGCATAAAGTCTTTACCGGCTCTTGTATCTTGATAGACTGATCTTCTTCTTGCCCCAAACACAAAGTCATCAAACTCTCCTGGTGCTGTCTTCAACATATACGATGAAACATGAGTGCTTTCAGGCTTTGAGCCCCTGTCTGACATAACTTGTGTTATTATATAATCGATATCAGAAGCTAAGACTTTCTTATCCATGGGGTCCAAGCTTTCTAAGAAGTGATAAACTCTTTGGTTTAACTCTCTGTTAACAGCTGCAACATCATTCTTGTTCATAATTTGTTTGTTGTCGTCCACACCTTTGTATACATAATACAGAAGATTTGTATCCTTAGCGTCTGTTATGGTTATCATTTCGTCATTGTCGTCTAGTATCTCTTCACCAACTGTCACAAAGGGTCTTTGTAAGAATCTGTCTATGTTCATGGCTATTTCCATTCTTGAAACTTGCACATCTTCAGACGCATGCACGACGTTACCATCCGTACGTCTAGACTGGACCTGCTTGTACCTCGATGTGGTGGGAAACTTACCATCCGATTCTGTTAAAAGTTTATTTTTTATCTTTATCTTCATCTATTTTTACCTCTTTTAGGAAGGACTCTGGCATCATTCTAATTAGTTGTCCATCAACTAAAATATCATAAGTCCACCATCCAAATAATATAAGATCTTTTGTATTGTTGCTATAGTGATAGGCATCACATTGTATCAAGCCATATGTAACTCTAGTTGCACCTTCATACTGTACGAATATCATACCAAGGTTGTTTATCTCAACAAGGTCTCCAATGCTGTGTTTAGGTGGTGCTTTCTTGAATTCTTCCATATTTGATATCACGATACGACTCAACAGCCACAGGCCACAGGTCACTAGCAATTTCCAAACATGCTTCAGCAACCTTTTGAATCTCCCATTGCGCACCCTCATGAGTGCGAAGGTCTATAAATTTAAGTAGATTCGAAAGATTACAAGTTCCATAGTATTCTGTATATAGGTTTTGTGGAAGTACCATTCTTGCTTGTTCTCGGCAAATTCCTCGTTCTATCATGTCATTGTATGTTCCAACGCACTCATGTGTTCTAGTGTACAAAAGATCTGCCATAGTCATCGAACTCTTCGCGAGGATACTGTCTTCTGGCCAGACTTTCGGGTTGATGAGGTTTTCAGGGTCCGACGCTTGTCTGTTACTTTCGTGCTGCGTACGAAAAACCTCTGGTAGATAGAATTGCATATTCTTATCAGTATACCTACGAGAAATTTCATTATACGACCACGTACGATGCCGGTGATGCTGAGACCGAATAAACAAAGGAACGACAAATTTAAAAGTAATAACGTTGTGCTCAAATGTTGAAGTGTGCTTATGCTTAACCAAATATTTAATGAGTCGTTTATCACGTTGGTCCAATTCATTTTTTTCTCGACCAAAGCTAACCCTAGCACTATTAACGATGGTAAGGTCAGTACCCATGCTATCAACGAAAGATACACTACCAATTCCGTCATTGTAGAGAAAAATCGATCTATTATACGATTCACTCATTATCTACCTCGTATATTCCACCAACTTGTCTTCCACTAACGCTTGACATTTTTTCTGGTCTAACATTCGCTTTATATTCCATATCTGGATCGGAAAAGAAGGGGATTACAAATTTTTCATTGCCAATCTTTGAGAACATATCTTCTCTTCCTTGGATACTAGAGTCATTTAATATAGCATCTTTTTCGTCTGAGATGGTATATTTATAGGATTTTGGCCCTTCTTCTGGGTGGCACTGTATAAAGAAGAAACGAAAAAATATGTTTGGTCCCGCTCCTTCGTCGGCCATAGCACGTTGTTTTTCACCCCAGATAACGGAGTCTTGAAGGTATTTTTTACCCAAGTTTATAATCTGAGCTTTGGGAGAGTTGATAACAAGAAAAGAGTTTTCTGCTTCCCCGAAGTATTGGCCCATAATCGGATAGTACTTCATGTCTCTGTTGTTCATATCTTCAACTAACTGCTTCATCATAGCTGCATTGTCCCAATCTGGTGGTGGGTTTGGTGGGTTCTCCGCCGATAGCATAGCCACGGTAAAAGGACCACCTGCTTGAAATTGTGATTCAAGAGCAGCTCTTGCGTCGCCAAGACCCATCTGTTCTTCATTGACCGGTGACAGATTCATCTGTTCCATGATTAGTTTCTTTAAAAAATTTCTAGTTAACTTCATTTTTATATACCCCCAAGGATGTAGTTTTCTAAGATTAAATAGATCTTTCGACCTTTTATATTCACTTCTTGTAGCATTGTTCTATCAAAAACAATTGTATCGTCCAAACAGATCATTTTTATATTGCAGTCTTCAGCAATACGAAGAACCTTGCCAATAGCATATGGCGATTTTGGTTTTTCATAACCTTCGGGTAATAGAAAACCCTTATCTTCTTTCTTCTCTTCCTGTTCAAGCAGTTCAATTAAAACATGCCTGTTGTATACTTCTTTTAACATTATACCTCCAAATTTAATAATGGCTCATCGCGCAAAAAATAGTTGCCACAAGCTCTACCTCATACCCAAGACGAGGTAGCATATATATATTATAACACGTTAGATTAAGCTTGTCAAATTTAACCTAAGTTTTTTTTCGTTTGAACTTCTTTTCGAAGCTCTTGTAATTCATTTCTCGCCTGATGCATTGCTTTTCGGGCTCTAACAGCTGCTGACTTGTAGCCATAAGCATGTTCTTCAACTTTGTCCAAATCAGCAAGAGAAGCTTGAAGATTTTCGATAAGTTTTTCCATTTTTTCTTTCATAATATACTCCTTAGATTATTTCGCAAGCTCCACCGGCACAAGCGGCTTCGCCCTTTAGATCAGTGTTATCTTCTATCTCAATAACATTATCAAGATCGATACCAGCTAATGTAGTAAATAGTTT
>MDTC01179267.1_pt1 | contig 12480 bp, 9 predicted proteins | sample 811181 | NCBI WGS metagenome assembly MDTC01 (sample SAMN05326644, study PRJNA326480) | marine metagenome | isolation source: seawater | place: Pacific Ocean: North | collected 2011 | reverse complement strand
TTATGTCATCCATCCTCGTCATGCACATTAGTCTAGGCTTTCCATTCACCTCAGCACTGCAAGAACCGCATTTTCCTGCTTTACAGTTCCAGCGACAAGCCAGATCGGGCGCTTCTTCCGACTGAATCCTGTGGATTACGTCTAGGACCACCATTCCCTCATCCAGATCTACTGTGTAGTCTTTCATCTCCCCAATTGGAGAGCCCCCTTCATCCGGAGACCCTCTGAAGACACTGAAAGTTACCTTTTCCATTTCACTCCTCCTCCAAGTCATCAGAATCTAATAGCCTCTTCAATTCCTTAGGTATTGATGGGTAAGTTGTGTGATCTAGTTCCATTTCACCATCATCCCCCATCTTGATCCTGATGTTGATCTTGCCCCAGAAGTTCTTGTCCGGAACAGGGAAGTCATCACGAGTATGGCCTCCTCTACTTTCTTCTCTCTTCAGAGCGGCCAAAGCGCACATCCGACTAACTTCAATCATTGCATCGAGTTCTAGTGCTTGGTGCCACCCTGGATTGTAGATCCTGCCTCCAGGTGCGGAAGTATTCTTTGCACGCTCCTCTAGACCTTCGAGATCCTCTAGCGACTCCTTTAGAAGTACCCCATTTCTGATTATTCCCACTTTATTCTGCATCATTATCCTTAGGTCTTCGACTACTTTGGCAGGGTTCTCTCCCTCCCTACTCAATGGTGCCAGAGTATCTTTTATTACTCTCTCAATCTCTTCTCGATCTATCTCTCCAAACTGTTCAATCTTACTAGCGGACTTAGCTGCACTCTCTCCGGCAATCTTCCCAAAAGTGATGAGATCTGATAGTGAATTTCCTCCCAGTCTATTTGCTCCATGGAGGCCGGTTGCTGCTTCTCCAGCAGCAAAGAGCCCTCGAACTGACGATTCCTGGGTAAACGGGTCAACCTTCACTCCCCCCATTACATAATGTGCAGTTGGACCAACTTCCATAGGTTGCTTCGTGATGTCTACCGCTGCCAACTCCATGAATTGATGATACATCCCTGGCAACTTCTTCTTGATTTCCTCACTCTTCCTCCATGAGATGTCAAGATACGCGCCACCATGCTCTGATGCACGACCCGCTGCCTTCTCGCTGTTTATCGCCTTAGCAACAACATCCCTCGTTAGTAGCTCAGGAGGTCTTCTCTTCGTCGCAAGCTTTCCTGAGACTACTTCGTTAACCCATTCTAAAGCCTCCTCCTGAGTATCCGCGAATTCCTCTTTGTACATATCTGGAACATAGTCGAACATGAATCTCTCACCCTCAGAATTTCTCAGCATCCCTCCTTCCCCCCTTACTCCTTCGGTGACAAGAATTCCCTTGACAGAAGGGGGCCAGATCATCCCTGTGGGATGGAATTGTACGAACTCCATATCTCCCATTTCTGCACCAGTCCAGTAAGCTAGAGAATGCCCTTCTCCAGTATACTCCCAAGAACCCGAACAAACTTCCCAACAACGAGTTATTCCACCAGTCGCAAGGACAATTGATTTGGCCCTGAAAAGATGAAGGGAACCATCTGAACGATTGTATGCAAAGCAGCCAGAGGCTCTACCATCGCTCTTGAAAATGTGGCGAACAGTGTACTCCATGAAGACCTCCATCCCAGTGTGGATCCCTTTCTGCTGCAAGGTTCGAATCAATTCAAGACCTGTAGCATCTCCGATATGCGCTAGCCTTGGGTAGGTGTGGCCGCCAAAATTCCTCTGACTAGTTTGCCCCTTGGGTGTTCTATCGAACACTGCCCCCCATTGTTCCAGTTCGCGTATCCTATCCGGTGACTGTTGAGCATGTATCTGTGCCATCCTCCAGTCTGAAAGGTATTTTCCGCCCTTCATCGTGTCTCTGAAGTGAGTCTCCCATGAGTCCCGGTGGTCCTTATTGGCCAGTGCTGCGGCTGCTCCGCCCTCTGCCATTACTGTGTGTGCCTTCCCAAGCATCGATTTGGTAATCACCCCAACCTTCGCTCCCGAAGAACTGGCCTCAATAGCAGCCCTCAGTCCAGCACCGCCAGCACCGATGACTATCACATCGAACTCCCACTCTGAATAATCCTCCACAAAATCACCTAAATCCTAAAGCTCGGATCGCTAAGAACTCCTTCTGCTACCGCCCAAACGAAAATGTCACCCAGGAAAACCATTCCCAGGCTAGTCCAGAACCAGAATCCATGATGGACATTGGCCCTTGAGACAAATCGAAATACCCCGCCCTGAATCTTTTCCACACCAATGCTCCATCTCTTGTTGCCACCTCCAACAAGGTGTCTGAATGCATGGCATGATGTCACATACATCGTCAATAGAAAAGACTCAGCAGCTAGGACCAGTGTTCCAACCGACACCCCAAACGAGTCAGTCCCATCAGAATGATGGAATCTGAGCGTATGCAATACATCGATGTACTTCATAACCAGAATTACTATTGCAAGATAAAGCATAATCCTGTGGATATTATTGAATATGAACAAACCACTTTCTCCCTTGTAACCAATCTTCTTGGCTATCCTCGGTTCTGCAACCACGCATGCTACCGGACTAGCAAAGAAAGTTCTGTGGTACACCCTACGCATGTAGTAGCAGGTCCCTCTGAAACCAAAAGGGATCCATAGTATCAGCATTGCTGAGTTTGCCCATGAAGGAACCTGAAGCTTCCAGAGATGGATGATATCCGGAGAGAAAATAGGACTTGTCACTCGATGATTGTCGTAGTGAATGGCCCCATCGAAGAAAATCAACCTCGTGAATGTGTAGACAAGAGCCATTGTCAGAGCGACTCCCATCCATAGTGGCTCCATCCACCAACGATCAATCCTGTTTGTCTCACCAAATCCCTGGCTGACTGGCAATTTGAAGCTAGTTGCCATCGAATCCAACCCATTATCCATTCCGGAGGAACGTCCTATGAGTGGTGGACAGGGGACTCACATTTTAATCCGAGTTTTAATCTGTGTCCGACACACTCAAGTCTGACTCACTCAAGAAATCAGAAGATTTAGGTAAAGCAGCCATGAACCTAAATATGCCGATGACTGATATCGAAACCTCAATTTGCCCAAACTGCGGGTTCATGCCAGGAGTTTGGTTATCCGGGCACCCATGCTCAGAGTGTGGAGAATTGCTACTCTAAGCGAGAGCCGAGTAGTCTGCATCTGCCTCTTCGATGTGAATCTCGTCGACGTCCATCTGTGCTAGTTGCAGTTTTCCTGACAGCTCATCATTAACTGCATGCCAATACGAATATGCTTCTAGCACCCAGATTCCAGACTCTCTTGTCCCATTTCCACTGTCCTTGACGCCTCCAAAGGGAAGATGGGCTTCGGCTCCGGTAGTCGAGTTGTTTATTCCAGTCATTCCTGCCTTGATTCCTGTCTTGAAACGATACGCTTCTAGCCTATCATTGGTGTAGCATGCACTTGAAAGTCCGTATGGAGAAGCATTGGCCAAGTGTAGAGCATCTTCGAAATCCTTAGCCTTAACAATCGTGACAGCGGGTCCAAAGATCTCCTCTTGGAAGCATCGCATTTCTTCTGTAACATCCGCATACACGTGAGGCCACATGTAAACTCCCTCGGATGCATCCCCTAGGAAGTTTGTAGGTTTGTTTTCATTGGTAATCAAACCCTCTCCCCAGAGTTTTGTAGCTCCATCAGATTCACACATCCCTAGATCCCGGATGAAATCGTTTGCATATTTCTCTGAAAGCATAGGCCCATACAGAACGTCCTCGTTCCTCAGTGAGTCTCCAATCCTGGTCTCTTCGACCTTTGCCATGAACTTGCTCATGAATTCATCATAGACATCTTCGTGAACAATCAGGTTCCCTAGGCTGGTGCACCGCTGTCCAGCAGTTCCAAATGACGCCCAATATGCCCCTTCAACAGCATTGTCAATATTGGCTGAAGGCATTACTACCAAGGGATTCTTGCCCCCTAGCTCCAAAGAGCAGGAAACGAGGTTCCTACCGCACACCTCGCCAATCATCTTCCCTACCGGGGTGGAACCGGTGAAACTAATCTTGTTGACCAGCCCCTCTTCCGCAGAATCTACAAGGAATTGCCCCGCCCCGCTACCCTTTCCGTGAATTAGGTTGATCACTCCATTCGGTAGACCCGCCTCATACATTATCCTAGTCAACATGAATGACAGAAGTGGAGAATCCTGAGGGCTCTTCCATACGCAAGTGTTTCCACACATTATTGCTGGAATCATTTTCCAGAAAGGAACAGCTGATGGGAAGTTGCTTGCATTGATGATTCCACATACGCCAAGTGGTCTTCTGTATGTGAAAAGCTCCTTGTCCGGCAATTCTGAGTTTACAGTCTGTCCATATAGCCTCCTTCCCTCCGACTGGAAGAATAGGCATGTGTCGATTGCTTCTTGGACTTCTCCTGCACTCTCCTTGAGAGTCTTCCCGATCTCCCTCGTTTCGACTCTAACAATATCATCCTTGTACTCCATCAGTAATCTGCCCATGTTGCCAATTATTTGCCCCCTTGAGGGGGCTGGAGTCATAGACCACTCGGCGAATGCTTCTCTAGCTGATTCCAAAGCATCGTGTACATCTTTCTTGGTAGAAAGTGGAAAGACCCCTAGGCAGTCATCCATCCATGCAGGATTCCTACTTTCGAAGGTTTTCCCATCACTGGAAGAGCGCAACTCCCCGTTGATTATGTTGTAACCCATGACTGTAGGGCTACCATTGGGGTTTTCTCTTTGTAAAATCTCGAATCCAGCCTCTAGTACGTGTGCCATGGTGTTCGCGGGTGCTACTTCTGAAATGAATTATGCGCATCGTACCCCTTTGTTCCGATAACCATTTTATCTCGTGGAGAATCCAAGATTGCAGGGTTTAACAACCCCCAATGCACGAGAAGAAGTGGTAGGGAGCGGAAAATGACAACTGACACATCAGAATCACTAACATTGAGAGTTGCAAAAGCAATACCCAGCGATGTCGGCCATGGCCGAGCCAGAGTCCCCTTTGACAATGATCTAAATCTGAAGCCGGGGGACATCATAGAGATCGAGGGCGAGAAGAAGACAGCAGCCATAGTATGGAGATGTAGGCCTGAAGATGCAAACCTAGGAGTAATCAGGGTTGATGGAATTATTAGGAAAAACGCTGGTGTGAGCCTCGGTGACAGAGCCGAGATTAGAAAAGTTGACATCGAGTCATGTACCAAACTGGTCCTAAGCCCAGTGATGGCAAAACAACAGAAGGTTCGATTTGGACCTGGGATAGAAGGGTTTGCTAGAAGGGGGCTAAACAAGAGGCCAGTTGTAGCAGGAGATCGGATTTTCATCCCAGGAATGACCCTTTTCGCCGAGGCCCTCCCATTTGCAATCGTACAAACTACCCCTAAGGGAATTGTCCAGGTCTTGCCAGATACTGAGATTGTGATCAAGGAAGATGCAGTTGATCATGAAGAAGAGAATCTAGTTCAGACCATCTCATACGAAGATATTGGAGGCATAGGGAATCAATTACAGAAAGTCAGAGAAATGATAGAACTCCCGCTAAAGCACCCTATTCTTTTCCGCCGTCTCGGCATTGATCCCCCCAGGGGAGTTCTTCTTCACGGGCCACCGGGGACCGGTAAGACACTAATCGCAAAGGCCGTTGCATCCGAGACCAAAGCCCACTTTACTTCAATCAACGGCCCGGAGATAATTTCGAAGTACTACGGCGAGAGTGAGAAACAACTTAGAGAGATTTTCGACGAGGCCGCAGCAAACGCACCGGCAATTATCTTCATCGACGAGCTGGATAGTATTGCTCCAAAGAGAGAGGACGTAACCGGAGAAGTTGAGAGGAGAGTTGTTGCCCAACTTCTAACCCTTCTAGATGGAATGGGGGGCAGGGATAACGTCGTAGTGATTGGTGCTACAAACAGAAGAGACGCCATTGATCAGGCCCTTAGAAGGCCAGGTAGATTTGATAGAGAATTGGAAATAGGGGTCCCCGACAAAGTAGGAAGGGGCGAGATCCTTGAAATCCACACCAGGGACATGCCCATAAGTGACGATTACAATCTAGATTGGCTTCTTGACAACACCCACGGTTTTGTTGGGGCTGATATCTCGGCTTTGGTTAGAGAGGCAGCAATGAAGGCATTGCGGAGGTATCTCCCAGAGATTGATTTGGAGGAAGAAGAGATCGCTCCAGAAGTCATTGAAAAAATGGAGGTGAGGATGTCCGACTTCCAAGAAGCAGTCAAGGAGATAGAACCCAGTGCTCTGAGGGAGATTTATGTTGAGGTTCCAGAAGTTTCATGGGATCAGGTCGGTGGTCTGGAGGACGTCAAAGAGAGGCTGAAGGAGAGTGTAGAATGGCCATTGAATATGCCAGAAAAATTCGTTCATTTTGGAATCAGTCCTCCAAGGGGGATAATGTTGTTTGGCGCTCCAGGTACCGGAAAGACGCTGATTGCAAAGGCAATTGCCAATGAGGCCAAGGCTAACTTCATTTCAATCAAAGGACCTGAATTAATTTCCAAGTGGGTAGGCGAGTCAGAAAAAGCAGTTAGGGAGGTCTTCAAGAAAGCAAAGCAGTCAAGCCCCTCGATAGTTTTCCTAGACGAGTTTGAGAGCATCGCAGGAATGAGAAGAAGTCATTCAGGCGAGGGTTCTGATGTCATGAATAGAGTTGTCAACCAGTTGCTAAGCAGTCTAGATGGGGTGGAAGGAATGGAGGGCGTCATCGTGGTCGCAGCCACCAATAGGCCCGAGATGATTGATCCCGCTCTGATGCGCAGCGGCCGTTTCGAGAGGATACTTCACATTCCCCCGCCGGACAGAGATTCCAGGTCGTCGATATTGAAGATTCATACTAAGGACATGCCAATTGGCAGGTTCAAGATTGATGATTTGTCATCAAGCATGGAGAACTACACCGGTGCAGATATCGAGGCAGTCTGCAGAGAGGCTGCGTTGATTGCCATGAGGGATGAGAAAAAGACAGTAACAAAGAGGCACTTCGAGACTGCAATCGAAAGAGTTAGGCCTACTGTGACAGATGAGATGATGCAATATTACTCTAAGCTGGAGGAGACCCTTACCAGTGGTCTAGAATCAGTAAGAAGGACGTCGGGCTCAATCTCAGGAATTGAATTGATTTGAGGAATTTTATGAAGACTACATTCACTCAGGAGATTCTGACAAGACAAGTTGTTGATGCGGCTGGAGATCTTCTAGGTCACCTTGCAGATTTCACTGTGGATATCGAGACGGGAAATATCGTGGCAATATTGGTGGTAACCGAGCAAGGAATAGACCCCAATGAACTCCCATGGCCTACTACGGATGGGCTTCTCGCTGTTCCTGTCGAGGAAGTAGCTAACGTGGGATCGACCGTTGAACTCTCCAGATAAGTCGATGCAGGGCCGTTCAGGGTCACATAACGGTCATAAAACGAACTTCAGGCTCGTCAACTATAGTTGATGGGGGACGAGTGATGGTAGATTGGAACAAACTCCCCAAATTATTGAAATCTAGGAGGAATAGAAGAATAGCTCTACAGGCTTCTTTCTGGGGTGTTCTGCTCATACTTATCCTAACTATTGCTATCACATACGTTGTTCCCGGGCAGACTCAACAATCAGCATATGGGAACGAATGGAACGATTTGGGCGAATTTAGAGAGGAATTGAATAGAAAGGGAGTCGAGACCACAGCTCTAGTTTCCAGTCCACTTTTGCTCAGTGATCTAGATCATCCAGAGGAGACAATTTTCGTGATCTCTGGCGTGGAAAGAGATACTATCTCCCTCCCTCGATTTACCGGTGAAGATGATTTGATTCAGTTTTCCGAGGGCGATGGTTACACTTCATCGGAGATAGTTGCGATTAGCGATTTCGTTTCCAGGGGTGGTACCCTAATTCTCATGGATGACTTTGGATATTCGAGTAATCTTGCTGCAGAGTTCGGACTTGAATTCACTAACCACCGTCTCTATGCTGATTACAGCTACGATAACGATCTAGGATCAGACTTCGTATGGGTTAACACTACCTCTGCGTTCAACTTCACCTCTTCACAGGGAATGCAGACTAACGTGAATCCATGCCTTAGGGACGTGGATAAAGATGGAGTGGTGGACGTTCTCGATGAGGATCCTAGCAATCCAGAAATTGGAGCTCCGTTTGTTACTGCCAACTCAGCAGGCCTCTGTGCACATAGATTCCAAGGAACCGATCCTTCAACAAACCAACCCATTTGGGATTGGACTCAGGACTACAGTCTGCTAACCAATACTCCCTCTGCATTCGAGAAGGCAACTTCCTACAATCCAGCTGAACGTAGGTACGTCATCGCCAAGACCACCCAGGACTCCTGGATTGACAATAATGATGATGGAAACTACTCAGTGGGATCATTTGCTGCATTCGGACTTGCTGGAGACGAACAGGGCCCCTTCCCAGTTTATGTGAGGTATTGCGAGTCAATTCTATGCAGAGGAGCAGAGACTGGCAGAGTGCACTTTATCTCTGACGGTTCTGTACTGATTAACTCGATTTATGACCCCGAATCAGATTCAAGCTATCTGGCCGTACCCGATAATGACAATAGAAGATGGGCCCTTGATTTAGTTGCCGAGGCCCTAATACTGAACGATAACGGCACTTCACCAGGAGAGCACGCTTTGGTGATTTTCGATGAAAGTCGTCATCAGCAACCGACGATCTTCGGAGATACCTACAATCTTGTGTATTACCTTCTAATCTACTTCACAAATGACTGGATGGCAATGTTAATTCTATTCTTGCTCCTATTCATTATACTCGAGGCGGTCCTAATCCGGAAGGAGGATCCGGAGGACTGGAGACACGTATTCCGAGTTGTCTACTACGGTTTTGGGGATGCTGAGAGATACAAGTACTATCAAAGGCCAGAGAAAATCAGACAGGTCTTACTCACAAGGGTCAGGAATCTCAATGCCCTCACGAGAGAGGAGTTCGATGCAATGCCTGCATCGGAGCTACAGGGGATGATTAGAGACCCTGTTCTGGTGCGATTCCTATTCGAGGAGCGAAACTACAGGCCGGACGAATTGGTTGGTATTGTCAGGCGGATTAAGCAATGGGGAGAGTCAGGGGGGTCGACTAGAGTTGTGGACTAGGAAGGCAGCAATAATGCTTGCAGGTGGAATTAGCCTGATATTAGTGGGTATGATGATATCCAACTTCCAGATGATGATAATCGGTCTGACATTCATCGCATTTATCTCGATTAATGGTTGGATTGTAGGGCAATCAAAACTAGAGATTTCAAGATTTATACCCCATTCAAATGTCTACAAGGGAGACCTAATCGAAATCTCATTAACAATTACAAACAAGTCATACAGAAGGACTCAGCTACTCGAGGTTTTCGACAACGTGCCACATGAGATGAAGATTAGGAGGGGAATTAATCAGATTCGACTGAACCTGGGTCCCGGACAATCAACAAAACTAGACTATATGCTCCGCTGCCCCCTTAGAGGACACTATTCTGTAGGCCCTATATCCGTAAGATACCGGAACTCATTCGGATTATTTGTCAACGAGTCGGTGATTGAAGACATCTGTGACATCACAGTATTCCCACAAGTAAGAGATGTCGAGGATGCGATGCTAAGGGCCGACGTGCCAAAGATGTATACCGGTGCAACAACACTTCGAACACCCGGACCTGGGATGGAATTCTATTCGTTGAGGGAGTACCTATCCACAGATCCGATTCGCTCAATAAACTGGAAGGCATTTGCCAGAACTGGTGAGATGATGGTCAATCAGAAGACTAGGGATGCTGTCACAGACGTTTTCGTGATCCTGGACACCAGGGAAGTAAGCAGAATTGGAACCGTTCTGAAGAACCCTCTTGAGATGGGGGCCTCAGCCGCCGCTTCACTGGCTAGCCATTTCCTGAAAAGAAAGGACTCCGTCGCGATGGTGACATATGGTAGCCGGATGGACTACTTGCCTCCTGACACGGGAGATAAGCAGCAGTACAAGGTCCTGAGCCGACTTGCTTCAGTTTCTCCATCCGGGTCGATGCCACTTCAGGCCGTTACAAACTCGCTATCTCCCAGGATTAGCCGTGGTTCTCCTGTTTTCATCATCAGTAGTCTGGAGGGTGATGGAACTACATTACCAGCAATTCGAAATCTAGCGGGCAAAGGTCACGAGGTCATCATCCTCTCGCCCAGTAGCGTTGACCTCGAGAGGTTAGTCAGTAGAATTCCTAGGATGGCCTACGAGGTACTCAAGCTTGAGAGGCAGAATAGGCTAACCGCGGTTTCTGGATATGGGGCAAAGGTAGTCGACTGGATGCCAGATGTTGAATTGTCCCAGGCATTGCTGCAGTCAAGGGGGTGAATGAATGGAAATCGGTGAGAAGAAGGCTGAGGTGACCGAGACACTGCATATCCCATCATTGAGGAGGAAATGGCAAATCTTAGTCCTGCAGATTGCTGCCACAGCCTCCTTGTTGCTTTTACTGAAGAGGATGAGCGAGCTTTACGGACCATGCAGTGAACAATTCATTATCGACAATAATGAAGATACATGGTGTCCATCTTATGAGCATACCAGGGGCCTAATGTGGCTAGATAACGCGAATGGACTTATGATTCCAGACTTCCTTCTGGGAGTCGGCCAGACTGGTACAATATCTATGATTGGACCCCTGGCATTGTGCATATTTGCAGCATTCGCAATCGAGCGTTATTGGTCATCCTCCCAGGAGTTGCAGACTAGGGTTAAGCAAGTCACAGGAGCATTGTTCGGAGTATGGGTTATCATCCCATTCTTACTAGCATGGATCCTCTCCACATTTAGGAATGGATTGCACTTCCCATGGAATGGCAATGATTCGATGAACCACATCGAGCACCTCTTACACCCACTTGGTTTGGTGATAGAATTAATCTTCTTGGGTATTGTCTTCGCTCCTGTACTAGTCGGACTGATAGGGATTTGGAGTCTGTCCAAGAGATCAATATCATGGGTAGTCGGATACTACATCATCGTAATTGCATTCCACGCTGTTCTCACGTTCGAGCCAATTGTAACTGAGGTCGATGTAGGTCTTAGGGCACTTCCTACTCAGATAGGAGAAGGCACTCTGTTCGGTGGACTAGTCTCTCCACTAGCCAGTTCACTGCTAGGAATCGCGATCCTGATGCTATTGTTCATGGAATCCGGAACGGCCGCTATCGGGCATATGGAGTACGCAATCTCTCTTCCGGAGGAATCCAAGCGTGATCCTGAGTACATCAGGCAATTCAACAACGTTGTGAACTCCCACTTAATACAACTAGTCGTCGTAGTCTTGCTAGTCGCCATAACAACTGCAATGGCACTGGCTTTCGATGATCTAATGATTTCTATTGTAGGTATTCTTGAGGGAACCCAGTGGACCGGGCAGGTGAAGGAATCCCTGGAGTTGCAGATGACCTACGGCAAGGTAATCTCCGCTGGTTTGTTCATCATTGCCGTCGCTGGTCTTCGATTCATCGTTCCTTGGCAGACAGTATCCGGTTATGTGGAATCTGGAATTGCCAGACTAAGATCAGACTAGGCTCTGATTCGAACATATAACTTACCTAACGAACTAGCGATTAGTGGGATGGCAATAATTAGCCCACATACTACTGCATTGAGGGACTTCCCACCCAATGTCGGCTCTACTGCAGAAGCGAACTCTGGAGCAAGAATTACTCCAATAATGGAGAGTGAGACTAGTGAAAACCTATCAACAAATGGAGAGAAAATCTTGGTCCCAACTTCCGTTCTACCAGGTAGTGAACCGGTGTCTTCCATGACAATCCGGTCAGGATTACACGAATCAATTCACCGGAGGATGGGTTCAAGCCTATGCAACGGGACGACAAATCATGAGCGGTGAAATAGAGGTTCAGTCATGCAGCAGATGTCGCTCAGATGCAATTGTGTTCCAAGCATATAGCGGCCAACATCTCTGCGGTCGACACCTATACTCATCCATTCGCAAGAGAACATCGCGTGAACTTCGGCATCAACTTGATTTACCAAAAAACGCAACCAAAGAAAATGGCTCCAAATTCATAGTCCTTGTAGCCGTTTCAGGTGGTAAGGATTCGGCAGTATTGCTTTCGATGATCAATGAAATCATCGGCCGAAGGAGAGACGTAGAACTGGTCGCAGGTTGTGTGGATGAGGGGATAGACGGATACCGAGCCCCATCGATGGAGTTCGCGAAGGAACTAGCAGAATCACTTGACATCAGGTTCGAGACACTGAGCTACGAGGAGATGGGATATGGTAGGATGGACGAAGTAGTTCGGTTGATGCCTTCAATGGGTAGAAATCACGATGATGCTAAGGGCCTCATGCCCTGCTCTTTCTGCGGCGTTTTTAGACGTCAGGGACTCAATGCCCTAGCGGAAAAGGTCGGAGCCGATGTCATGGCCTTGGGGCACAATCTGGATGACATGGCC
>MDTC01174733.1_pt1 | contig 12480 bp, 10 predicted proteins | sample 811181 | NCBI WGS metagenome assembly MDTC01 (sample SAMN05326644, study PRJNA326480) | marine metagenome | isolation source: seawater | place: Pacific Ocean: North | collected 2011 | reverse complement strand
ACAGGCTTTTGAAAAACCATAGTTTTTATCATTTTCAATCCATTTTACTGAACCGTATTTTTTTTTAAATAAATTTATTTTGCTGTCATTTGAATGGTTGTCTACAACAATTATCTCGGAATTAATATTGGTTTGGTTAATTAAGCTATTTAAACATAATTCTAATGGTTTCCAAGATTTGAAGTTTACAATTATAATTGAAATATTATTCATTTATAATTTTTTTCTTAATCTAGCAACAGGCGCTCCAATCATCTCTCTGTATTTTGCAACTGTTCTCCTAGCTATTGGATATCCTTTTTTATTAAGAAGTTTTGTTAATTGATCATCTGTAAATGGAGAATTTTTATCTTCATTGTCAATAATATCTTCTAGTGTTTTTTTAACTTCAATTGTAGAAATCTCAACACCATCAGAATTTTTAATGCCCTCAGAGAAAAATGACTTGATTAGTTTAGTTCCATATGGGGTATCGACATATTTGCTGTTAGCTACTCTTGATATAGTAGAAATATCCATCTCTATTTTTTCAGCAATATCTTTCAAGATCATTGGTTTCATTTTACTTTCATCACCGGTTAATAAGTATTCTTTTTGAAAATCAATAATCGAAGACATAGTCATTATAAGTGTTTGATTTCTTTGCTTAATTGCATCAATAAACCATTTTGCTGAATCAAGCTTTTGTTTTATGAACATTACAGCATCCTTGTGAGACTTAGTTTTATTTTTAGATTCAGAATAACCTGATAACATATTTTTATATTCTTCTGAAACGTAAAGATCAGGTGCATTCCTAGAATTTAATTCTAATTTTAATTCCCCATCAACTATTTTAATTGTAAAATCTGGGACAATTGATGAGTTAATTTTTGTATTTTCATTGAAAGCTCCCCCCGGTTTTGGATTTAATTTTTCAATTTCAGAAACCACATCTTTTAAATCATCATTAGTAATATTTAATTTTTGCTTTATTTTATCAAAATGTTTTTTTGAAAATAAATCAAAATAATCATCAATAATTCTTAATGCTAAATCAATTGTTTTACTTTTTATTTTTCTTTTCAGCTGTAAAATCAAACATTGTTTAAGGTCACGAGCGCCAATTCCAGGGGGGTCTAAAAGATATATTTTGTCCAGAATATTTTGAATTAAAGTTTCATCAGCATCTATCCCGAGGCTGAATACTAAATCATCAGAAATATCTAAAATATCTCTTCTTAAATAACCAAGAGGGTCTAGACTTCCAATTATAAACTCTGCAATCTGTAGTTCTTTTTTATTAAGAGAAAATGAATGTAACTGAGCTTTTAAATATTGATTGAAAGATGTTCCAGATGCAAATGGTATATCTTTTTCTGCTTCTTCACTATAATTATTTGATTTTAATTTGTAATCTGGAGTATCATCATCTGAAAGATAATCATTAATGTCAATCTCATCTTGACCGTTTTCTTCTTTTTCAAATTCATTTTCATTATCATCGAAATTATCTGAATCAATACTTTCATTGGTATTTGTATCTAAAGCAGGATTTTCTTCAATTTCTGTTGATAATTTTTGTTCAAATTCTTGAGTTGACAATTGAATTAGCTTCATCAATTGAATTTGTTGAGGAGAAAGCTTCTGTGATAATTTTAATTTTAATCTTTGATTAAGCATATTAATTTAATAGCTTAAAATTACGAAATAAGAAAGTATATAGCCTAAAACTCTGCGTTTTTTGGAGTCCTGGGAAAAGGTATTACATCTCTTATATTATTCATACCTGTTATAAATTGAATTAATCTTTCTAAGCCAAGACCAAATCCGCTGTGTTTTACAGTTCCGTATTTTCTAAGATCAAGATACCACCAAAGTTCCTTTTTTTCAATTCCTAATTCTTTAATTCTTTCGATTAAAACATCAAGTCTTTCTTCTCTTTGAGAGCCACCAACAATTTCACCAATTCCAGGAAATAAAATATCCATAGCTCGGACTGTTTCATTGTCCTTATTTAATCGCATATAAAATGCTTTTATTTTAGCAGGATAATCGTAAACAATTACTGGACATTTAAAATGTTTTTCAACTAAAAAACGCTCGTGTTCACTTTGAAAATCAATTCCCCACTGATCAACTGGAAACTTAAATTTCCCTTTTTTATTTGGCTTACAGTTTTTTAAAATTTCAAATGCTTCTGTATAAGTAATTCTTTTAAATTTATTTTTTATAATAAATTCAACCCTTTCAACAAGAGATAGTTCACTTCTTTGTTCTTTTGGTTTTGTCATTTCCTCTTTTTGTAGTCTATTACTTAGAAAGAGAATATCATCTTTACATTCTTTATAGGTTTTTTTTATAATATAATTTATAAATGATTCAGCAAGATCCATATTATCATTCAAGTCATAAAATGCCATTTCTGGTTCAATCATCCAAAATTCAGCTAAATGCCTTGAGGTATTTGAATTTTCAGCTCTAAATGTTGGTCCAAAAGTATAAACATTTCCAAGTCCTGTAGCCAATGCTTCAGCTTCAAGTTGTCCAGAAACAGTTAGATTAGTTTCCTTACCAAAAAAATCGGCTGAAAAATTAATTTTATTATTTAGATCAGTTTTTATTTTGCCAAGATCCAGCGTAGTCACCTTAAACATTTCCCCTGCTCCTTCAGCATCACTTCCAGTTATTATAGGTGTATGGACATAATAAAAGTTTTTTTTATAAAAAAAATCATGAATATGATATGATATTTTTGATCGAATTCTAAATACTGAACTCATGGTCTTAGTTCTTGCTCTCAAATGAGCATTTTCTCTTAAAAATTCAAAAGAGTGTTTCTTCGGTTGTATAGGAAATTTTTCAGGATCACTTTCACCCAGAATTTTAATATTACTTGAAATTAACTCCACTTTTTGTCCTCTTCCTTTGCTTTCGATTATTTTACCTTCAATTCTCAGACTTGTTCCAGTATTTATTTTTGATAATTTTGATTCTTCAATTTTTTCATAATCAACGACACATTGTAGATCATTAATACATGAGCCATCATTTAAATTAATAAATCTGTTGGATCTAAACGTTTTTACCCAACCATTAACGGCAACTATTTTTCCAATACAATTAGTACTTAGTATTGATTTTATTTGTATTCTTTCAGGCATTATTAAACAGATAAAATTTCTTTTTCTTTAGTTACAAATATTGAGTCTATTTTTATGGTGAATTTATCAGTTATTGATTGAATATCTATCTCAAAATTAGCTTTCATATCATCACTAGCATCAGATTTTCTAATTTCATTATTCGCTTCTTTTCTTGCATTTCTAATACTCACTTTAGCATTATCAACTTCTGTTTTTGCAACCTTCACAAGTTCTTTTCTTCTTTCTTCGGTCAAGGGTGGAATACTAATTATTATTGATTCTCCATTATTCATGGGGTTAAAACCTAAATTACTCGATAAAATAGCTTTTTCGATATCTCCTAGTTTATCTTTTTCCCAAGGTTGAATAGTTAATGTTTGAGAGTCAGGAGTATTAACATTAGCAATTTGATTCAAGGGAGTTTGAGCACCATAATAATCAACTTTAACGCTAGATAACATGTTAGGATTTGCTTTCCCAGCTCTTATATTTAAAAGCTCCTTTTCCAAAAAAATAACTGTATTAAACATTTGCTCATTACTAGCTTCAATTATAAATTCTAACTCTTCCATTTAATTAACAATTGTTCCAATTTGCTTTCCCTTTACAATTTTTATTAAATTGCCAGGTTTGTTCATATTAAAAACAATAATTGGCAAATTATTTTCCTTACTTAAAGTAAATGCAGTTGAATCCATTACTTTCAATTTCTTTGATATTGCATCATCAAAAGTAAGCTGCTCAAATTTAATGGCATCTTTATTTTTTTCTGGGTCTAAATTGTAAATTCCGTCGACTCGAGTACCTTTTAAAATAACATCAGCATTTACTTCTATTGCCCTTAAAACTGCTGCAGAATCAGTTGTAAAAAAAGGATTACCTGTCCCAGCACTAAAAATTACAACCCTCTTCTTTTCTAAATGTCTTACGGCTTTTCTTTTAATATACGGTTCAGCAATTGATTCCATTTTTAAAGCAGTTTGAAGTCTTGTTTGAACATCAAGATCTTCGAGTGTACTTTGTAAAGCAAGACCATTCATAACAGTTGCTAACATGCCCATGTAATCAGCTTGGACCCTATCCATTCCATTACTTGCAGCAGAAAGTCCTCTAAATATATTTCCTCCGCCAATGACAATTGCTATTTCTACACCAGTTTTTACTAACTCAGAAATTTCCTTACTGTATGATTTAATTCTTTTAGGGTCAATACCGTGGGTTCTATTTCCCATAAGTGATTCACCACTTAACTTTAATAAAATTCTTTTGTACGGCATTTTAATGATTATGTAAATATAATCATAGTATTTTAAAAGACATTAAGTTTAAACTAATGAAACTCTTTTGAAATCAGTAATTGAGCATTCAGAATTAACAGATTTTATATAGTCATTTACAGAAATTTTATTGTCTTTTATAAATGCCTGATTAATTAAAGTATTTTCTTTAAAAAACTTTTTTAGTTTACCTTTAGCTATATTTTCAAGCATTTCTTCTGGCTTACCTTCAGATCTTAATTGTTCTTTAGCAATTTCAATTTCTTTTTCAATTACTTCTTTACTTACTCCATCTTCATTAAGTGCTACGGGGTTCATAGCTGCTGCTTGCATACATAAATTCTTAGCAACATCAATTGAATTATCAAATTTATTAGATAAACCAACAATTGTTGCAATTTTATTACCGGCATGAATATAGGATCCAACATAGCTTGAATTAATTTTTTCAAAAGAACCAATTTCTAATTTTTCTCCAATTACACCAGTTTGTTCAATAAGTTTTTCATGAACTGTCATTGATTCAAATTCAGATTTTAATAATTCTTCTTTATTATTTACCTCTAATGCTAATTCAGCAATTCTAACAGCAAGTGAAACAAATGATTCATTTTTAGCAACAAAATCAGTTTCACAATTTAATGAAATTATAACACCTGAATTATATTCAGAATTAACTCTAGCAATAACAGCACCTTCACTAGATTCCCTGTCAGCTCTTTTAGCAGCAATTTTTTGACCTTTTTTTCTCAAGTTCTCTATTGCCAAATTGAAATCACCATTAGCCTCAACTAATGCTTTTTTACAATCCATTATACCGGCTCCAGTACTTTTTCTTAGTTTATTAACGTCTGCGGCAGTTATATTACTCATATTATATTACAATTATTCAGGTTTATCTTTTTTGTTATTTTTAGTTTCTACTTGATCTCCTTTTTCTTTTATAGCATCTTTTTCTGCTTTTTCTTTTTCTCTTAGATCAAGCCCACCTTTTATTGATTCTGTTACTCTTCTCAAAATAATTTCAATTGATTTTGATGCATCATCATTTGAAGGAATTCCAAAGTCAACTTTTTTTGGATCCGTATTGGTATCAACCATTGCGAATATTGGTATATTTAGTTTATTAGCTTCTCTGACAGCAATATGTTCTCTACGAATATCAACAACAAATAAAGCTCCAGGAAGTCTTGTCATAGTACTAATAGAACCTAGATTTTTTTCAAGCTTTGCTCTAGTCCTGTCTACTCTTAATTTTTCTTTTTTTGAAAGAGTTTCAAAAGTTCCATCTTCTTTAGTTCTGTCTATAGCTGTCATTTTTTTTACAGCCTTTCGGATAGTTACAAAATTAGTCAACATTCCACCAGGCCATCTCTCAGTTATGTATGGCATATTTATTTCAGAAGCACAATCAGAAATTATATTTTTTGCTTGTTTTTTAGTAGCTACAAATAAAATCTTTCTTCCGGACAATGTAATCTTCTCAAGAGCAGAGCACGCCTCATCAAGCTTTTTAACTGTCTTGTATAAATTGATAATGTGGATTCCATTTTTTTCGGAATAAATAAATGGAGCCATGTTTGGATTCCATTTTCTGGTTAAGTGTCCAAAATGAACACCAGCCTTTACTAGGTCTTTAATTTTTATTTCTTTTGTCATTTTTTATTTAGTTTACTTTCTTGTTTTTTAGCAACGTACCATAGGTAGTTTAGATGCTAAACTAAATTTCGTTTTTTTTCGAAATTCGACAACGTTATTATAATGAACTTAAATTCGAGATCTCTACTATCTTTTAGAGAACTGGAATTTCTTTCTAGCCTTTTTCTGACCAAATTTCTTTCTTTCAACCATTCTTGGATCCCTTGTTAATAATCCTTCACTTTTTAATGCAGGTTTATTATCTTCTGATATTTCACACAGAGCCCTAGAAATTGCAAGTCTAATAGCTTCTACCTGTCCAGTAGTACCTCCACCATGTACATTAACAGATAAATCATATTTGCCTAAATTACTGGTTAATTTAAATGGTTGCATAATTTTATATTGCAACGATGTAGTTGGAAAATATTCTTTAAAATCCTTTCCATTTACAGTAAACGAATCTTTGCCTTTCGACATATATATTCTGGCGACAGATTTTTTTCTTCTTCCAATTTTATGAATTACTTCCAAATTAAATATTATTTAAATTTATAGGTTCAGGATTTTGAGCTTCTTGCTTGTGTAGATCGTTATTATAAACTCTCAAATTCCTAAAAATCACAGCGCCTAATTTATTTTTTGGCAACATACCTTTTACAGCTTTTTCTATAATAATTGATGGATTTTTATCATAAATTTGTTGAGCTGTTTTAACCCTTTGACCACCTGGATATCCAGTATAGCTAATATATTTTTTATCCGACCATTTTTTACCCGTAAGATTTATTTTACTTGCATTAATGACTATAACATTATCTCCACAATCAACGTGGGGAGTAAAACTAGGTTTATGTTTTCCCCTGAGTATTTTAGCTACCCTAGAGCACATTCTTCCAAGGTTTTGACCGTTAGCGTCAACAAGAAACCACTTCTTTTGAACATCTTCTTTTCTTATCGATAGAGTTTTAAAACTATTAGATTCCAAATCAATTATTTTAATGGTCGACAAAACTACGATAATTAATCAAAATTGCAAATCATTTATAAAATTAATAACACCTAGTGGGCCTCTAGCCAATTATTACCTTGTCCAATATCAATTTTAAGAGGAACTTTAAGGTTGTATGCAGTTTGCATTTTAGTTGAAATTATTTTTTTCACAACATTTAATTCGTCTTCTAAACAATCAAATATCAGCTCATCATGAACTTGTAAAATAAGCTTAGATTTAATGGACTGAGATTTAAATTCATTATAAATTTTTATCATTGCAATTTTAATTATATCAGCAGCACTTCCCTGTACAGGAGCATTAATAGCATTTCTTTCAGCAGAAGACCTTAGAATTGCATTTCTAGAATTTATTTCATTAAGAAATCTTTTTCTTCCAAGAATTGTCATAACATATCCATTTTCTCTAGCAAATTCAACTTGTTTTCGTGTAAAATTTTTTAATTCAGGGTATGATTTATAATAATTTTCAATTATTTCTTTTGATTCTGTTCTAGTTAGTTTTGTCTGATTACTTAGGCCAAAAGCAGATACACCATAAATAATCCCAAAGTTTACAACTTTTGCATGACTCCTCTGTTCTGGAGTGACATCTTTCAAATCAATACCAAAAACATTAGCTGCTGTTGCACTGTGAATATCTTCATCATTATTAAATGCATCTATCATATTTTTATCACCACTTAACGATGCAATAACTCTAAGCTCAATTTGCGAATAGTCTGCTGAAATTAATACATGTTTTTTACTTCTTGGCGTAAAGGCTTTTCTAATTAATTTGCCATTCTTAGTTCTGATTGGAATATTTTGAAGATTGGGATTTAAACTACTCAATCTTCCAGTTGAAGTTAATGTTTGATTAAAAATGGTATGAATCCTTTTAGTATTCTTATTTATTTGTTTTGGAAGTGCTGTAACATATGTAGTAATTAGTTTTTGGAGAGATCTCCACTTAAGAATTTTTCTTACTATTTTATGTTTATCTGAAAGTTTTGACAATGTTTCTTCACCGGTAGAGTATTGACCTGTTTTTGTTTTTTTCGCATTGGTTACAATTTTTAATTTATCAAACAGTATTTCACCTAATTGTTTTGGCGAAGCTAAATTAAATTTTTCATCAGATAAATTAAAAATTTCAGATTGAAGCTTTTCCAATAATATTTTAAATTGATCTTCAATTTCGTTTAGTAATTTGGAATCAATATTAACACCATCATTTTCCATTTGGGTTAAAATTATTGACAATGGCATTTCAACGTCTTCAAATAGAGATTTAAGACCCTGATCTTTAATCTCATTTGTAATAATTTGACACAATTTATTTATATAATAAACTCCATCTGATAGAGTAACTGAGTTAAAATCATTGGACTTAAGAAATGATTCGAAATCATCTCTTCTATTAGAATTTATTAAGTAATTTGCAATTTGTAAATCAAAAAATACTTTAGTATCATAATTTAGATCATTATGGCTTAAAAAACGAAGAATTTTTTTTATTCCGAATACATAAATACAAGATGAATTATTAAATAAAGGTTCGAGGATCTTAATTTTATCTTTAAAATCAAATTCATCAATATTTAATGAATAAACAGTATTAACTGACCAACAAAAAGTTAGATTATTAAATTCATTTATATAAAGAGAAAATTTCTTCTCATTAATTAACTTTTCATAAAGTAAAAAAATTGATTTTTTACTTACAATTTCTTGAACTAAAAATTTATTTGATTTTTTGTCGGATTCTTTAACATTAGAAAATAAGTCAATATTTTCATTTTCAGTTGCAATTTCTTGACTATCATTAAAAAATAGTTTTTGGTATGTCTTAGTTAATCTTTTAAACTCTAGGTCATTAAAAATTTTTATTACCTTACTATTGTCAGGTTCTTGGAACTTTAAATCTTGAAAGTTATAATTTACTGGAACATTTGTAATTATGGTTGCCAATTTTTTAGATAAAAAGCCTAGTTCTTTATTTTGAATAATTTTATCCTTTAATTTACCTTTTAAATTCTCAGTATTATCAAATAAACCCTCAAGAGATCCATATTCTTTTAAAAATTTCTTGGCTGTCTTATCCCCTACACCCGGAAGTCCAGGTATATTATCTACAGAATCTCCCATCATTCCGAGGTAATCAATAACTTTTGAGGGATCATCAATTTCAAATTTATTGTTCACCTCTTCAACACCCCAAATTTCAATTCCATTTCCAAATCTAGCAGGTTTATAAAGAAAAATATTTTCTGAAACTAATTGTGCGAAATCTTTATCGGGTGTAACCATAAATGTCTGAAAACCCTTTTTTTCTGCATTAATTGCAATTGTTCCTATAATATCATCTGCTTCAAAACCCTCCTTATCTATAGTACAAATCCCTAAGTTTTTTAAAATCTCATATATAATTGGAACAGACTCTAATATTGGTTCAGGTGTAGCATTCCTATTAGCTTTATATTCTTTAAATATTTCTTTTCTATCTTTAGAGCCTCCCTTATCGAAAACTACAGAAAAATAATCTGGATTTTCCCTATTAATTATATCAAATATAGAGTTAAGAAAACCCATAATTGCACTTGTATCGAATCCCTTCGAATTAATTCTGGGATTTTTTATAAAAGCATAATATCCTCTAAAAATAAGAGCATATGCATCAATCAAAAAAAGTTTTGGTTTATTCATTGAACTATTTTCTAAATTACAAACTAATGATTAGATATTTTAATATTTAATAAGCTAAATATTTGCACTAAAATTTGTCTTAATCAATTATTTATAAAAAATGTTAATTTTATTGTAAATTTTTAATATGTCAAAATTTGGAGAGCTTATTAACTCTGAAATGCCTATCCTTCTTGATTTTTATACAGACTGGAATGAAGCATCAAACTCAATGCATGTTGTTGTGAAAGATGTTGCTGCCGCAATTGGGGAAAATGCAAAAGTAATTAAGATTAATATTGATAAAAATAATGAGTTAGCTCAGGCTTTAAGAATTAAAGGGTTACCCACATTTATGATCTATAAGTCAGGGGAGATGGTTTGGAGGCAAAGCGGTGAACAGGATGCTAATACTCTTATAAGCTTACTTAACGAATTTTTGTAAATCAGAACTAATTTAATACTGATTATATTCACTTAATTCATTACTAAAGTATTTTTCATCTTCAAATTCTGAAATAATATTTATAAGATTTTTATATGTTTTTAATTCCTGGGAGATTAAATCATTAATATAATCAGATCCTGTATTCTCTTTCGCAGAAATTAAACTATTTATTCTGGATAATATTAACCTTTTAATATTTTCATACAGATTTCTTGCTTCCGATTTTTTTTCTGAGTTGTAAAGTGGAGATATGAAATTTGTCATATAATTATAGAAATCATATTCTCCATATATATTTTTAAAAATATCTGTAGAGTTCATATACTTTATTAAGAAATTACTTACAAATTTTCCTTCTCCAATATTTATTTGATTTTCTAAAAGACCTCTTAGCCTTTCATTGAACGTAAAAATATTTTCAGCATACATCTCAATTTCAAAATTATCTTCATTATACATTATTGATTTGGAATAATAATTAAGTTGCTCGCTATATTTTTTTTCAATTATTTTAAATAAATCTCTAGCCTTTTCTTTTTCACCAATTTTATAATAACTATTTATATATGGTTCACTTAAACTGTAATATCCAAAATATTCAATTGGTAATTTCTCAAATGACAAATTCAAAATTTCAAGAGCTTTTACATTATCACCCAAACTAATAAATTCTTCGGCAAGCCTATGTAAATTACTTCTAAATGTTATACTATTTTTTCTAGTTTCAGGGTCATGATAAATTTTACTAGATTCTGAATTTCCCCACTTCCATTTTTTAACAATTTCATACATGATTTTTGCATCAATCCTACCCATTTGGTAAGGATTTTCTGGATTTAAGGGTGTTTTTATTGGAACAAGTTTATAAACTAATCCATCTAACTGAAGATAATCTTTCATCCATAAGTATTCAGAATCTTTGTAGCTTCCACCAGTAAAATATATTGGCCTTTCCCAATCATTTTTTGAAAGTATATCAAGCATTAAAATTTGATTTTTATATAATCCTGATTTGGGTAAATCTATATCAATATAATCAACGATAAGTTCTTCGTTTTGCTTATTTACAACACCACTTTTCAAAACATTTTCTTTATTAACATAAAACCTAACCTTATTGGTCGGATAAAAAATCATATTTTGAGTAAATTTTGGTATTTCGTTCAAATCGGATTTTTCATAGCCATATTGTTGAAGTAAAAATTTATATTTAGTTCTTTCATTATCGCTGCTTATCCAGTTCATAAAGTCTTTTAAGTCCCATCTTACCGAATCAATAAGTTCTTCATATTTTACGTAATCCCTAATTCCATAGGCATATTGACTATGTTTGAGTTGAGATTTTACAGGCTCACTTTTATATGCTTTTCTTTTCATCTGATCCATGTACCAATCAGTTGCTATCAAGCTAGTATTTATTGTTCTTACATCAGTCCTGTGTTCTTCAATTTCTTGTGCATACCAAAGTGCAAAAGTATCATTATCACCAATTGTAAAAATCATAGCTTGCTTATCTTCATCAATAGAATCAAGATATGCTTTAGCTAGTGTTTGTGCAGTATATCTGTCTGATCTATCATGATCATCCCAATTGTAATAGCCTAATAGTAAAGGACAAGCAGAAACAATTAATAATGAAATAACAGATGAATAATTTTCACTTAGATAATTTTTTATTGTTTTAAAAAAATACAAAAAGCTCAATCCAATAAATATGGAGTAAGCATAGAATGATCCAACAAGTGCATAATCCCTTTCTCTAGGTTCAAAAACTCTTTCGTTTAGATAAAATTTTAGAGCTATCCCAGTAAAAATAAACAATAAAAAAATAGGCCAAAAAGTTTTAAAATCAATTTTTAAAAGCATAAAAAAACCTAAGAGTCCTAAAATCAGTGGAATCATATAATACTTATTTCTTGCTTTATTATTTAATATATCAGTTGGTAAGTTTTCTTGTGAACCTAGACGAAATTCATCAATGAATTTTATTCCAGAAAGCCAATTTCCATTTTCGACATCAAATTTCCATTGATTATCATTTTGTCTTCCAGAAAAGTTCCACATGAAATATCTTAAATACATATAACCTACTTGAAATGTGATAAAATAATTAAGATTTGAGATAAAGCTTGGTTTTTCGATGTTGATGTAACTACTAAAATTGGATAGAAATTCATTAAATTCTTCTGCGTTAACATCTTCATTTTCAATTTCATCCTTAAAATTTTTAACAATTTCTTTAATTTGAGAATTGTCTTTAAATTCTTTTTTGATTTCAAAATTGAGAAAACCATAATACTTTAAATAGTTT
>MDTC01010723.1_pt1 | contig 12480 bp, 11 predicted proteins | sample 811181 | NCBI WGS metagenome assembly MDTC01 (sample SAMN05326644, study PRJNA326480) | marine metagenome | isolation source: seawater | place: Pacific Ocean: North | collected 2011 | reverse complement strand
TATCGAATCGGAAAACAACGACATGCACAAGATTTCAAGGCGCTGAGTTTGGGGACGACTCAAGCATTGGAATAGACCAGGTGACTCCAGTCACGGTCGTCCAGCACTTCATTTGCCAGGCGCAAGACATCCTCGGCAGAAATGGCCTCAATGGCTTCAAAAACCGTTTCCAGTCGTTCAACTCGGTTGTATAACAAAAAACTCTTTCCCAAACTCGTCATTACACTGCTTCCCGAATCCTGCGAAAGGGCCACATGCCCAACGATTTGCTGTTTGATATTTTGCAGCTGCCGGACCCCCAGCTTGTTCTTCCTCAAGGCAGCCAGCTCTTTTCGAACAAGAGACTCTGCCCGTTTATGGAGTCGCTTATCTGTTCCAAAATACACGGTGAACATCCCGACATCGCTATACGGTGTATAAGCGCATTCTATGTTGTAGGCCATCCCGTGCCTCTCTCGAACGTTTAGGCTCAACCGGTTATTCATGGTTGGTCCCCCTAAATGATTGGCGATTAGGGCGAGTCCGAGGCGATCGGGATGGTTGCTCCCATGTGTCAACGTTCCCATGACGTGGTGAACCTGGTGGATGTCTTTTTTGAGGCGGACATCGAAGGGCAAACGCCCTTCAAACGGACCCCGCTTGAAGTTGGACACCCCTCGCTTCAGACCACCAAAATACTTTTTACACAACCGAGCAACTTTCGGCCACGGGGTCGCTCCGACCACACTAAAAACCATCTCATTGGGGTGGTAGTGGCGGGCCACAAATCCCTCAATGGTCGCTCGGCTCATCTTGCGAACAGAGGACGGATTGCCGAGAATGTTGCCGCCCATTGGATGTCCTTCGAACAGCTTCTCTTCAAACTCGTCAAAAATGGAATCCGCCGGGCTGTCGAGGTAGGCATTGAGCTCATCCAAGATGACGTCGCGTTCCTTTTTGATCTCGTTGACTGGAAACGTCGCGTTGAATGTGATATCCGCAATCAACTCCACCGCCCGCTCGAGGTGTTGTTCTGAGAACGCCGCGTAAATCCAGGTGTCCTCCTTTGACGTGTAGGCGTTGAACTCACCTCCCACCGAGTCCAAGCGGTTCAGGACGTGGAATGCCTTTCTTCGTTTGGTGCCTTTGAACAGCGTATGTTCGATGAAGTGTGCGACACCGGCTTCTCCCAAAGAAGCGATTTCATCACGGGTTCCCGCGTTGATGACCAAACCGCAGTGCGTCACAGGACGTTCCACATGCTTGTAGATTACTCGAAATCCGTTTTCAAACTCCGCGGTATGCAGTTCTTCTATGCCCCAATGGGGCATAGCGCGTTCAAGCACGTCGGTCATGGACTGCTTTAGAAGGGCAAATCATCCTCGTCATCGCCTGATGCCGCCATCGGGGGAACGTCCGGAAGAGGTGCTGCGGAGACACCGGGAGTTGCTGGTGCCGCGGGAGCTCCCCCTTGTCCGGGCTCTACACGCCAAGCATTCAAGTCAACGTAAAAGTTCCCGTTGTACTCGCGGCCACGGATATCAAACTTGACCAGTACCGCATCGCCTTCGTTGTATTTAGCGATTTGATCTGTTCGTTCTTTTGTTGCCGTGAACTTGACGTCCTGTGGGTATTGATCTTCCGTTGTGATGACGAAATCACGCTTATAAAATCCACTTGGAAAATCCTGCTGATCGAAGATCTTTTTGATCTTCCCTTTCATTTCGAAACTCATAGTGCGAAGGTATTCACGCCGATTTGAAAACCGGGGCACGGCTTCCGCCTTTTTTATCAACCCAGATTAAAGGCCATCACAGCCTTCAGCGCATCCTGCGCATTTCCATCGGCGATACACTGCGCAGCAAACGAATGAACGGCATGTTCCAACGCCTTCCCGTCGCTCTCATGTTCAATGAAGAGCTCGGATAATTCCATCAGCTTAAAGTCGTTTACGTCCGTCTCGTTCGGCATTTGGAGCAAGGCGCCAAGCTGTGCCAAATCGTTCCCCGTCAAAACCTTGCTTTCCCTAACTTCTTGCGGGAGGGAGTCTACACCGATTCCGGGAGCAATAAGGGGTTTCGGCACCTCAAACAGGGCATCTCCGGACGCTCGAACGTATGCATTACCTCCGCACCGTCCCACGAGGTCAAGCAAGTCAGGAACAGGCTGGCCTGCTTCGTTTAACACATCCGACCGAAAGTGCATGCGTTGAATTTCACAGACGACCAATTGCCCTGCACCTCCCTCATCTCCGAGTGATTCCACACGAAGAACCCTGCATTCCAAAGCCAAGGGACTTTCCGCCACTCGTTTCGGCTGCACCGTATCTGAGGGTAATGCGCTGAGACCGGCTTTTTCAAACTCACTAACACCGCGCTCGAAATCCGCACTGGCCAATGAACAGGCGTGTACCATGTTGTAGTCCACCAAATTTATAACCACTTCGGGAACCGAAAGAACGTTCTCCAAGGTATGCTTGGTTGTGTTGTCCTTCATCCGACGGGCTGGGCTGAAGATGACCACCGGTGGATTGGCTGAGAAAACATTGAAGTAACTGAACGGAGCAAGGTTGTCTTGGCCTTCTTTATTCACCGTGCTGGCAAATGCGATGGGGCGTGGAGCGATGCCCCCGAGCAGTTTCCCATGCAGATTTCTTCCCTCTAGGTCCGCAGGATTAAACGAGGCGTAGACGTGTTCCACCATCTCAAAATCTTTTTTCCACGGTGTCGATGGAATTCAAGACCTTGTTTTTCAGCTCCTCCTTGAAAACTACCAGGCGTGCGGCCAAGTTTTTGTCGCTGGTAGCTGCGATTTGTGCAGCAAGGATGCCGGCATTGTAGCCTCCATCTAAAGCAACCGTTGCAACTGGAACTCCAGAGGGCATCTGGAGAATGCTCAGAACCGAATCCCAGCCATCGATTGAGTTGCTGCTGTGAATGGGGACACCAATGACGGGAAGTGCGGTCAAAGCGGCCGTCATACCGGGTAAATGAGCAGCACCTCCAGCGCCAGCAACAATCACCTTGATGCCACGGCCTGCTGCCTCAGCAGCGTGGGATACCATTCGCTCGGGCGTCCGATGCGCAGAAACCACCGTCATCTCGAATGGTACGTTCAATTCCTTCAAAACTTCACCCGCTTTTTCCATAACAGAAAGGTCACTGGCGGACCCCATGATGATGCTTACTACAGGTCTTGACATGGTGGTATGGTTCTATGGATTGGATTTCTCTCGAGCATCAATTTCATCCCGCAAGCGACTCGCGAGTTCATAGTCCTCACGGGCAATGGCTTGCGTTAACTCTTTCTTCAAAACCCTAATACTCCTTTCTTTGTCCGGGGCATCTTCAGCGGCATCTGCGGCGGCCTCTGCAGCAGCTTCCGCTCGCTCAACCCGTTCCATTTCCTCTGGTCCTATCCCGGCCATTTTCATGACTGACTCCGCACAATAAATCGGACATCCAAAGCGGTACGCAATGGCAACAGCATCGCTCGGACGGCAGTCAATTTCTTCTGTTTTTTCTTCCGAGACGCACAGCATCTTGGCGTAAAAAATCCCTTCGACCATGTTGTAGATGACGACCTCCAGAACGCGGATTCCAAACGATTCGAACGCCGACTTTAACAAATCATGCGTTAAAGGGCGAGAGGCCTTCATTTTCTCAATCTCGATGGCAATGGCCTGGGCTTCCGCACCGCCAATTACGATGGGTAATTTGCGGTTACCTTCCACCTCACTTAAGACCATGGCGTAAGCTCCCGATGAGGAGCCGCTCAGGGCAATATCCGACACTTCGACTTCTACCTTTTTCATCCCATAGGAATTACGACAAAGGTAGGCACGGAATAAGCTTCAGCTATCAAGCGCATGCACCGCAGCTGTGAGCTTAGGCAACACTTCGAACGCATCGCCGACAATACCATAATCTGCGGCCTTGAAGAACGGGGCTTCTGGATCCGTGTTGATGACAACAATCGTCTTGGATTGATTGACTCCAGCGAGGTGCTGGATAGCCCCGGAAATACCTGCAGCGATGTAGAGGTTAGGTCGAATGGTGATACCGGTCTGTCCAACGTGCTCGTGGTGAGGACGCCATCCGATGTCGGATACCGGGCGGGAACATGCTGTGGTGGCGCGAAGTGCCGTTGCTAGTTCTTCAACAATGCCCCAATTCTCTGGTCCTTTCAGTCCGCGTCCTGCACTGACAACCAGCTCCGCTTCTGGGAGTGGGACTTGTCCATCCCCACTCGCAGGTTCAAAGGCGGCAACCGTCTCACGCGCCGCACCGATATCGGCGCTGAAGGCTTCAACGGTAGCTTTCGATTCGTCCGTTGCTATTCCGAAAGCGTTGGGAGTAACTGTATAAACGGCTTTTTCTGTAGTAACAACTACGTCAGCCATGGCCTTACCGGAGAATACATTTTTGCGCACAGTACCGCCTTCAGGCAATTGGGTTACCCCGGCGACGAGTCCAGCATTCAAGCGAACAGCGACCCGAGGCGCCACAGCTCGACCGAAGTGATCATGACCGCAAACAATATGTGTTGCTCCTGCAGAATCTGCTGCAGCAGACGCAAGCTTGGCCCATTGACCGCTGTCCTGAACTGCGGCTTCGTGGTGTAAGATTCGGGCAATGCCTGCGGCACCAATGGCCTCCGTACCGCTCAACGGTCCTGCGACAATGCTAACTGCATCTGTTCCAATTTGTGCTGCAAGGCCTGCGGCGTAACTCGCTGATTCCAGTCCGCTCTTGGTGGCGAATCCGTTTTGGGTGTTGATGATGGCTAAAACTGACATGGCTTAGATGACTTTGGCTTCTTCTCGAAGCAAACGAATGAGTTCGGCTGCGTTTTCCGCATCAATGATTTTACAAGCTCCTTTTTCCGGAGGAAGGGCGAAACGTTCGATGCGCGACCCTCCCTCCGCGCTGGCGGATTCGACCGCAAGCGGCTTGGTTCGTGCGGACATGATGCCGCGCATGTTGGGAATGCGCTGCTCGGCCATCCCTTTGGCTGCGCTCAAGACCAGCGGAAGCGTCACGGTGACTTTCTCCTCGCCTCCGGCCGCTTCGCGTACGACCGTCGCCTCAGCACCATTTACGTCCAATTGGGTTGCATTGGCAACAAATCCACAGTCCAGCATTTCAGCCAACATGGCAGGAACGACTGCGCCATTGTGATCGATGGTCTCTTTGCCACAAAAAATAATATCGTAGCCTTTTCCGTCGGCGTATTCTGCAATCAGGCGGGCCACCTGCATGGCATCCGTTGGCTCGCTATCGATGCGCACTGCATCATCGGCTCCAATGGCCAAGGACTTCCTGATGGTGGGATCGCATTGAGCGCCACCAACTGTGATGGTAGTGACGGAGCCACCCTGCTGTTCCTTCAATTCAATGGCGCGCACCAAAGCATACCATTCATCGTATGGGTTGACGATATATTGCACCCCGTTGGAGTCGAATTCACGGTCATCGTTGGTAAACGCGATGCGACTTGTCGTGTCGGGCGCTTGACTGATGCAAACAAGTAATTTCATGACGCAAAGGTAGGAAGTTGCCGACCAAATATCGATAGTTTCCCCCGTCCGTGCATCCGTTTTTTTTTACTGCTGCAAGCGAAGGTTTCATTCCTTTATTTGTTGGCTTATCTTTGCCGACCAATTCAAGATAGACGCATGCGCGAGGTACAATTCAGAGAAGCCGTGGCAGAAGCCATGAGCGAGGAAATGCGAAGGGATAAGAATGTCTTTTTGATGGGGGAAGAAGTAGCTGAGTACAACGGTGCGTACAAAGCATCCAAGGGTATGCTCGATGAGTTCGGACCAGAACGCGTCATTGACACGCCCATAGCAGAGCTTGGCTTTACCAGCATCGCTGTCGGAGCGGCCATGAACGGCCTCCGCCCCATCGTCGAGTTCATGACGTGGAACTTCGCGGTTTTGGCTGCAGACCAGATCATCAATCACGCAGCCAAAATGCTGCAGATGAGCGGTGGACAATACAACGTGCCGATTGTGTTCCGTGGGCCAAACGGTACCGCAGGCCAGTTAGCTGCCACACACAGTCAATCGTTCGAATCCATGTATGCTTCCATCCCTGGGTTGAAGGTGGTTACCCCGTTCACTCCCTTTGAAGCAAAAGGCTTGCTGAAGTCCGCCATTCGCGATGACGATCCGGTCCTTGTCATGGAGAGCGAGAAGATGTACGGCGACAAAGGGCTAATCCCTGAAGGGGAATTTCTTGTACCCATCGGAAAAGCGAACATCCGCCGCAAAGGCGATGCAGTCACCATCGTCTCTTTCGGAAAAATTCTGAAGACTGTTCACGCTGCCGCGGACGAATTAGCCAAAGAAGGTATCGAAGTGGAAATCATAGACTTGGTGACCATCCGTCCTCTTGATCTAGATACGGTAATCGAGAGCATCAAAAAGACCAATCGATTGGTGATTGTTGAAGAAAGCTTCCCGGTTGCGAGCATCAGCTCAGAGGTTGCTTACCGAGTGCAGCGGAACGCGTTCGATTACCTCGACGCACCCGTCGTGCGGTTATGTCAATCCGACACCCCTTTTGCATTCTCACCTCCTCTCATTGATGAGGCCCTTCCACAAGTTAAGGACATCATAGAGGCCGTAAAAAGCGTAGCTTACGTCGCGTAAGCCGAAAAATTAACCCGAAATAACAGCGCTAATACGCTCATAAACAAAGAATTATGGATCAAATGCTGCTTTATTCAGTACCGGCAATCGCCATCTTGGGATTGCTCGTCATGGCCGTGCAGGCTGCTTGGGTTCGCAAGCAAGATGCCGGTGAAGCCCGAATGGCTGAAATTGCCAACCACATTCACGAAGGTGCATTGGCCTTCTTACACGCTGAGTACCGCATACTCGCAATTTTTGTGGTCATCGCGGGTGCCTTGCTCGGATTCGTATCTACCATTGTGCCAACTACGCATTGGTTCATCGTTGTTGCGTTCGTCATTGGCGCGGTCTTTTCTGCGTTTGCCGGAAATGTAGGCATGCGCATTGCAACCCAAGCGAATGTTCGCACGACACAAGCGGCTCGTACATCGCTTGCCCAAGGATTGAAAGTCTCCTTCACGGGAGGAATGGTTATGGGGCTCGGTGTTGCGGGGCTCGCAGTGTTCGGATTGAGTGTGCTCTTCATTTTGTTACTGGGAATGAATTTGGCGCCCGAAACGACTTCGAGTGTTGACCAAATGACCGTTGTGCTTGAGGCCCTAGCCGGTTTCTCGCTCGGAGCGGAATCCATTGCCTTGTTCGCTCGTGTTGGCGGCGGTATTTACACCAAAGCAGCCGATGTTGGTGCGGATTTGGTGGGTAAGGTTGAAGCCGGCATTCCGGAGGATGACCCCCGCAATCCAGCTACCATTGCAGACAACGTTGGAGATAACGTAGGTGACGTGGCCGGTATGGGAGCGGACTTGTTTGGTTCGTATGTCGCCACCGTACTCGCTGCGATGGTATTGGGTAATGCCGTCATTCGTGGCACCGGAGGCTTGGACGACAACTTTGGTGGTCAGTCGACAATTTTGCTTCCATTAATTATTGCTGCTTTGGGCATCATCTTCTCCATTCTTGGAGGCATGATGATTCGTGTCAAAGAAGGTGCTAAAGAGAGCGATGTTCAGTCCGCACTTAATCGTGGTAACTGGGGGTCCATTCTGATGACGGCAGTCGCTTCATACGCACTCATCACCTGGATGCTTCCTGCAACGATGCAAATGAGTGAAATTGGAGGTGCAGACGCCATCGTCTTTACACCAATGGACGTTTTCTGTGCCGTCATTGTTGGGCTTATCGTTGGAGGTGTCATCAGCTACATGACCGAACACTTCACAGGCTTGGGCAAGAAACCAGTCCTGGATATCGTCCAGAAGTCTTCGACCGGAGCGGCTACAAACATTATCGCTGGTCTTGCTACCGGCATGATTTCTACGTTTGGCCCCATTCTCCTATTTGCAACAGCCATCTACACTGCTTACTCTTTCGCTGGCTTCTACGGTGTAGCTATCGCTGCTTCTGCCATGATGGCGACAACCGCAATGCAACTTGCCATTGACGCCTTCGGACCGATTGCAGACAATGCAGGTGGTATCGCTGAGATGAGTGAACTCCCTGATGAAGTGCGTGAGCGGACTGACATTTTAGATTCTGTAGGTAACACTACAGCAGCCATCGGCAAAGGCTTTGCAATCGCTTCGGCTGCACTCACCGCCCTCGCCTTGTTCGCTGCTTATGTCGAATTCACTGGGATTGATGGCATCAACATCTTCAAAGCGAACGTGCTCGCCGCCCTTTTCATCGGCGGTATGGTTCCCGTTGTGTTCTCTGCGTTGGCGATGAACAGTGTCGGCAAGGCGGCTATGGAAATGGTCAAAGAAGTCCGACGTCAGTTCAAAGAAATTCCAGGAATCATGGAAGGTACTGGCACTCCAGAATACGGAAAATGTGTAGATATCTCTACGCAGGCAGCGTTGCGTGAGATGATGCTTCCTGGCGCTATGACCATCATCTTCCCATTGGTGATTGGCTTACTTCCTTTGTTGTTCGGAATGCCCAACGCATGGGCAGCCGAGACGCTGGGAGGCTATATGGCTGGCGTGACCGTTTCGGGTGTGCTGTGGGCCATCTTCCAGAACAACGCAGGCGGCGCATGGGATAATGCCAAAAAGTCATTCGAGGCAGGCGTTGAAATCGACGGCAAAATGACCTTCAAAGGTTCTGACGCCCACAAAGCAGCTGTTACTGGGGATACGGTAGGTGATCCATTTAAGGATACAAGCGGACCTTCTATGAACATATTGATAAAATTGACGTGCCTCATTGGTCTCGTGATTGCCCCCATTCTTGGTGATCACGGCAGCGAGGCCGACAGCAGCCACGCTGAGGCTATCGAAGCTCAGTCGGAAATGGAAGCAAATCCAACCGCATATGTCGTTGAAATCGACGCGGAAGGTTCAGCACACTAACCATCCATTCAACGAATGAAAAAAGGGACTCCAGTTGGAGTCCCTTTTTCATGCCCTATGTAGCCCCATTCATATGCAATGAGGGAGAGTTGACTTGGGTCAGACAAACAGGCCGTGCAATTCAGCATCAACACCCTCGATAACCGCACCGAGGTCCTCCTTGTTTTCGTGGAAGCGGTTGTTGTCCACATCGATGACAAGCAACTTACCGGCACTGTACGTGCTAATCCACGCTTCGTAGCGTTCATTGAGGCGATTGAGGTAGTCCAACCGAATGGCCTCCTCGTAATCCCGTCCGCGCTTTTGGATGTTCTCTACAAGCTTCGGCACCGATGCACGCAGGTAAATCATCAAGTCAGGTGGGGAGATGAACCGCTCCATCAGCTGAAACAGGTCGAGGTAATTCTGAAAATCGCGCGAGCTCATCAGCCCCATCGCGTGTAAGTTCGGGGCGAAAATGTGTGCGTCCTCGTAAATGGTTCGGTCCTGGATAACCTTCTTTCCGCTTTCCTGCAATTCGGCCAATTGGGCAAACCGTGACCGCAAGAAAAATACCTGCAAGTTGAACGACCAGCGTTGCATGTCCTTGTAGAAATCATTCAAGTACGGGTTGTCATCCACTTGCTCAAAATGTGGCTCGTAGCGGTAGGGTTTTGCGAGGAGCGTGGTCAGCGTGGTCTTACCCGACCCGATGTTTCCGGCGATGGCAATGTGCATAATTTTGGCTTCGTTGAAGGTGCAAAATAGGCCCATTTACATCGGAACGAAAACCGGGTTTTCAACAGGTCCCTCACACGGAATCAACGGTCAATTGTTAGGCCAATTCGCGCCGATCAGTTTCCAACTGCATGTCGAGCAGCGCATCCACGATAGAGCGGTCGCTCGCCAATCGCGGCACCTTGTGCTGTCCACCCAGTTTTCCTTTGGCCAGCAACCAACGATCAAACGTCCCTGTCGCCACACTGTGTCCAATGGGGAACCTCAAAGCCAACTCTGCCGTTCGTTTGGCATCATAATCGGAATTCTGACGACGCAGTGAAGCGTCCAAGCATTCCATAAACAACGGCATCCCCCCTGCGGGAGGCTTGCTGAATTCAATGCACCATTCGTGCGCCCCGGTTTGCTCCAAGTTCATGAATACAGGGGCCACGGTATAATCGCGAACGTGCGCAGCGGCCAACATGCTCGCCTCTGCAATGGCGCGTTCTACCTGATCGACCATCACCTCCTCACCAAACGCGTTTAAATAGGACGTGGTGCGTCCGACCACGCGCATGCGAAAAGGGTGGACCTCCGTTATGCGTACCACATCACCCAATGCATACCGCCAGAGACCCGCATTGGTCGAAATGACAAGGGCATACTCCTCGCCCACTTCCAATTCACGCAATTCCAATGCTCGTGGATGCTCGGTATCCCACTCGGACATCGGGACAAATTCAAAGAAAATGCCATAATCCAACATCATCAGCATGTCGTCACCGTCCAATCGATCCTGCAATCCGAAGAAGCCTTCCGAAGCATTATAGGTTTCGAGGCAATCAAACGGCAGGCGCGTCTCACCAATCAAGGCATCAAATTCCGCTCGATAAGGTTCAAAGCTCACCCCTCCGTGCATGTACAATTGCAAATTTGGCCAGACCTCGCCCAGGGCCTCAGCCTGAGACATCTCCAACACCCGCTTTGCCACCACAAGCATCCAGCTCGGGATGCCCGCAAGAATTCGAACATCCTCGTTAAGCGTAGCATGCGCAAGTGCATCCACCTTCTCTTCCCAATTCTCCATGAGCGCGATGTCACGGCTCGGTGTGCGGCGGGCCTCTACCCAGAACGGCAGATTTCGAACGATTATCGCACTGAGGTCGCCGGTGAAGCCACCAGAATGGCTTTCTTGTAGGGCCGAAGACCCCCCAAGGATAAGATGCTTACCATCGTACAACTCCGCCTCGGGCCGTTGATCGCAAAAAAGAGCTAAGAGGTCCTTGCCTCCTTTGTAGTGGCAACCTAGCAACGACGCCTCTGTGACCGGCAAAAACTTACTGCGGTCGGAACTCGTCCCTGAACTCTTGGCAAACCAGCGGGTTTCTCCAGGCCACAACACACCCAACTCTCCTTTCTGAGCACGTTGGATGTACGGTTTAAATTCATCATACGTTCGGATGGGAACTTGGCGTTGAAATTCCCGCAGTGTCCGTACACTCCCGAAACCATGTTCCGTACCAAAGGAGGTGCTACCACCTTCAAACAGCAGGTGGCTGAAAAGATGACGCTGCAATTCAACCGGCCGCGAACGGACTTGCTCAATATTCATCATGCGCTTGCTGATGAACCAACGAAATGCAGCGTTAAGTGCCATGCGATGTGGTCGAAGTCCGAATTTAATCCGCAGAGCAAGACGAAAAAAGCACTTGAACAGGAAACCGATTAGAAAATCTGATTTCAGGGGGTTTAGGCGAACACCCTGCGGATGGCGGCGAGGGCATAGTCCACCTCTTCTGCGGTGTTGTAACGGCCAAAGGAAAACCGCAAACTCGCCCGTTGAGGGTCGTGGAATTCCAACGCCCGCAGCACGTGCGATCCCAATGTCGCGCCGCTCGAACAGGCACTACCCCCTGAGCATGCAACGCCTTCCAAGTCCAAAAGAAACAATGCCATTCCCGACTTAGGGTGGGGCGGAAACGACACATTCAATACCGTGTACAAGCCCTCTGGACTGTCCGAGTCTCCGTTGAATCGCACGCCAGGAGTCGCCTCCATCAGCCCATTGACCATACGCGCTTTCAGAGCGCGCACGTGGTCCTGATGCGAAGCGAGGTCACCATAAGCCAAGTCCATCGCCGTCGCGAGTCCAACGATGTTGTGGGTGCTCTCGGTACCGCCACGCACAGCGCGTTCTTGACTACCGCCCTCGATTTGGCCTTTTAGATGCAGGCCTTTGCGGATGTACAGAAATCCAACCCCCTTGGGGCCATGAAACTTGTGTGCTGAACACGTGATGAAATCCACAGGCAATGCCTCCAAATCAAATTCGTAATGGCACATTGTCTGTACCGTATCTGTATGAAAAAGCGCACCGGCCTCCCGACACAATGCGCCAATGCGGTCCAGGTCCTGAATCACGGCCACCTCGTTGTTCGCGTGCATCAAGCTAACAATCGTCTTGCCTCCCTTGGACAGCAACGATTCAAGGTGTTCGAAGTCCACTTTACCGTCCGGCAGGTGACGAACCAGTTCAAGCTCCGTGCCTTCATTGCGTTGAAGGGATTCAGCGGTTTTGATAACAGCGCTGTGTTCCGCTTCCGAAGTAATGATGCGTGTGCACTTTAAGTCCCTGACGGCACTGCGCAAGGCAAGGTTGTCGGCTTCCGTCCCACCCGATGTGAAATAGATGCAACTCGGGTGGCAATTGAGGTGTTTGGCCACCCGGCGACGACTCTGTTCAATAAGCACCCGAGATTTACGACCAACGGCGTGGCTTGAGGAAGGGTTTCCAAAGCTTTCCTGCAAAAC
>MDTC01127678.1_pt1 | contig 12481 bp, 8 predicted proteins | sample 811181 | NCBI WGS metagenome assembly MDTC01 (sample SAMN05326644, study PRJNA326480) | marine metagenome | isolation source: seawater | place: Pacific Ocean: North | collected 2011 | reverse complement strand
TTATATCAATCATCATTATTACATAAATCATATACATTTAAAAATAATTATGAATATAATAATTCTGAAAAAAAAATAGAAAAACCTAATGATTGTTTAGAATTATTTCATATAGATTCATATGAAAATTTAGAATTTTTAGGAGATAGGGTAATAGATTTAAGCGCAGTAGAATATTTATTCAAAAGATATAGTAATAGAAGTAATGAAGGATTTATGACAAAATTAAAAATAAAATTGGTAAAAAAAGATAGTTTAGCAAAATATACAAAATTTTTAAAATTAGATAATCATTTAATAATATCAAAATATTTAGAAGGCAATAATGGTAGAAAGAATACAAGAATATTAGAAGATATATTTGAATCGTTTATAGGTGCTGTATTTTTAGATAATGGTGATAAAGGTTATGAAATATGTAATAAGATAATGAATTATATATTTGATAATTTAATAGATTGGGAAGAATTAATATTAGAAGATACAAATTATAAAGATATATTATTAAGATATTATCAAAAAGAATACAAAATATATCCCGAATATATACAATTAGATAAAAATGATAATAAATTTATAATAGGAATAACAGATAAAAATGGAAATATAATAGGTAAAGGAGAGAGTGAAACAAAAAGAGAAGCAGAACAATTAGCAAGTAGGGAAGTATTAACATTAATGAAAATTATTTAATAAAAAAAATAATAAATAATATATGGTAAAAAAGATAGATATTAAAAAAAATAATAAGGAATATTATTTAACAGAAGAACATCGTATAGATGAATTTGATAAGAAAGATTGTAATAATTTATTTACTAAGAAATCATTAGTAGCATATGCTTATGAATTAAAAATAAAGAATCCAAATAAATTAGATAAAAAAACATTATGTATAGAAATAACAAAAGAATTAAAAAAAATATATGAAAAATATAAAGAATCTGAAAATTATAAAAAAAATAAGAATTCAAATATTGATAATATAAGAGATGATAAATTAATTTTAAAAGAAAATTTAAATAAATTAAATCAAAAAGATTGGGTATTACCACATAAAAAAGAATTTATAGAATTTATATTATCAGAATTTGATAATTATGTAACAGCATTAGAAAAAGACCCTAAAACATTAGATACAATAGATGAAGAAAATAAATATGATTTATTAAAGATATTTGATCATCAAAAATATATAGTAGAATATATACAAAATGATTCACCATATAGAGGATTATTAATATATCATGGATTAGGATCTGGTAAAACTGCTTCATCTATAAGTATAGCAGAAGGTTTTGATGATAAAGAAGTAATAGTATTATTACCAGCATCTTTAGAAAGTAATTATAAAGGAGAAATATATAAATACGGAGATGTAACGTATAAAAAGAATTTTAATTGGACACGTGTAAAAGTATCAATAGAAGTGATTAAAGAATTAAATAAAAAAGGATTTACTGAAAGTTATATAAAATATTTAACTGATAAAGGATATATATGGTTAATAAATAAAAATGGAGAATATAAAAAATCTAATTATCATTTATTAACAACAGAAGAACAAAAATCAGTAGAAAATCAAATAGAAAAAATAATAAATTATAAATATAAATTTATTCATTATAATGGTGGTAAATCAGTATATACAAAATTATGTAATATTATTAAATCAGAAGAAGAAAAAAATAAAATAAAAAAAAAATTAGATAAAGATAATACAGATGCTAATGTATTAAATTATATTTTGAAATTTAATAATGAATTAAACCCTTTTAATAATAAAATAATAATAATAGATGAAATACATAATTTAATATCAATGATAGCAAATGGAAGTAATATATCTGGAATTATTTATAAATTATTAATGAATGCTATAAATTGTAGAATTATATTTTTATCTGGTACACCTGTTATAAATCATCCATTTGAATTAGGTATATTATTTAATTTATTAAAAGGATATATAAAAACATATAGATTTACATTAACTACTATAAGTAGTAATAAAAAATTATATGAATTATTAAGTAATGAAAAATTAATAGATAGAATAAATATAGAATCTAATTATTTTGATATTACAAGATTACCATATAATTTTGTATATAATGAAGATAGAAAATCTGTATATAAAGAATTAGATATAGATGATAATATAAAAAATAATACATGTAATGATAATGAATTTGAAAATTATATTAATAAATTACTAAGAACTAATAAATATACACCTAAAAGTAATAAATTTGAAATTAATTATAATACTATATTTCCAAATATAATAGTAAATAATGAAATAAATAAAAAAAATATTCATAATGCATTAGAAAAATTCAAAGAATTATATATAAATGAAAATTCATTAAATAATAAAAATTTCTTTATAAAAAGAATATTAGGATTAGTGTCATTTTTTAATGAAAAATCAAGAGATGATGATAATCCAGATATAGAAAAAATATTTCCAGATAAATTTTTTAATGAAAATAGAGAAATTCATTTTTCAGATTATCAGTTTTTACAATATTCTAAAGATAGATTAACAGAATTAGAAATGGATAAAAAAAAACGAAAAACAAAAAGTATATAATCCAGATAGTGATATATTTAGTTATTTTAGAGTATTTTCAAGACAAAGTAGTAATTTTGTATTTCCACCAGAAATAGATAGAATTAGAAAAAAAGATTTAGAAGAAGGTTTAGATTATGAAGAAGAAATAAATAAATTATTACCCCAATTAACAAAAGAACACTTAACTATAAATGATTCAATTTATGATTTATCTATATTATCACCAAAATATACTAAAATATTAAATAATATATATAATTCACCTGGAATTGTATTATGTTATTCACAATTTAGAAATATTGAAGGTATAGATGTATTTACAAAAATTTTAGATATGAATGGATTTGAAAAATTTAATCATCTAGATAATAAATCTAATAATTTAAAAATAGGTTCTACTGTTAGAGTAAAATTAGAAGAAAATAAATTTAAAACAGGTATAATAGAAAAAATAGAAAATGATAAATATAGTTTAAAAGATGATACGAAAATATATAAAAAAGAACAGTTAAAAAAGGCTAAATATATATTATATACAGGAACAGAAAATCAAATAGAAAGAGAAAAAAATTTACAGTATTTAGGTGCTGGTATTCATAAAGGAAAAATCAACAAATATGGTGATGATATTTTTATTATATTAATTACTTCATCTGGTGCTGAAGGATTATCATTATATAATATAAGACAAGTACATATAATAGAACCATATTGGAATAAAGTAAGAACAGATCAAGTAATAGGTAGAGCAAGAAGAATAAAATCACATATAAATTTAAAAGAAGATGAACAAAATGTAGAGGTATTTGAATATAAAACAATATTAAAAGATAACCAATTATCTAATAAATTAGACAAAAATATTAAAATACCAGAAAATATTAATGAATTAATAGATAATTTAATACAAAAAGATAAAAAAATAACAACTGATGAATTTCTATTTAATGTATCTGAATCTAAAACATATTTAATTAATGAATTTTTAAATTTAATAAAAGAATCTGCAGTAGATTGTTCATATAATAAAAAAGATAATGAATTATCAAATGAAGAATTGAAAACATTAAATTGTGTTGAAGATATAGATTTTATAGGCGATTATGTATATAATATAGGTGATAAAGATAAACCTTTTTATAATATAGATTCAGAAGAAGATTTATTAGAAGAATTAAAAAAAAATAGAAAAAGTTTAAGTATATTTACTAAAACTATTAATAATGTAAAAATTAGATTTATTATGGATAATAATAAACAAAAAAAGAAAAATATATATGATTTTTATTCATTTTATAATTTATATCCTAATTATGATAATAATATAGGTGATAAAATATTATTAGGAGATATAGAAGATAAAAAATTAAATATAGATATAAGTAATAGATTTTTATTAATCAAATTAATAGAAGAATCTATATCTATTTTAAATTTAAATATACCTAATAATAATTCCCCTAATGAATATTACGAAGAATTTAGTAATAAAATAAAACATTCTGTTCAAAATATTTTAAATAAGCAATGGATATGTCCATTTTGTAAGTATAAAAATGATATATATAATGATAAATGTTCTACATCATTATGTCATGGTTCTTTATTATTTTATTTAGAAATAGAAAAAGCATATAAATATTATTTTAATAAAAAAGAGTTAAATTAAAATGAATACTTATTTGTATATTTATATTTAAAATATCCATTTTTGTATTTATTTTTTTATTTTTATAATTATTTGGAATATATATAGTTATATTATTATTATCAATATTTAATACTCTATGTTCATTATTTTCTAAATATTCTTTTATTTCTATTTCTTCAACATTTTTTATTTTTATTTTATCATATTTAGATAAATTATTAACATTATCTAATTCTAATATACATTCATTTTTTTTAATTTCAATATTATTAGTTTTATATGTGTCTATACAATTTATTTTTTCTCCATTTGGTTTTAATAATTCTATATTAAATTCATTTATATTATTAATATTTGTAATAATATTATTTTCATTATGATAATATTTATAATGATTATCTTCTTTATCTAAAACTAATTTACTATATATTTTATTATTATTTATTAAAATATTATGGTTTAGTTGATTTATTTTTAATAATAAATATGGATAATTAAATATTTCTTCATAATTTAGTTTATCTAATTCATTTATTAAATTAAGTTTAGGAAATGTAACATATTGTAATTCAATTGATTTCAGTAATGTTAAATTTAAATTTTGATTAAATGAATATATATTATCATTAATCCAATCTCTATTATAAGAATTTATAATTAATTCATTAATAATAGTATGTTTGTTAATACCTTTATTTCTATCATTTAATAATTCTTCATAATTATTAGATAAATTCTCAATAGGTTTATCTTTTATTTGTTCTATTTTATCATTTTTATTATCATAATTTATATTAGTTAATTCATTTCTTTCAATTATAATTTTAGAATATTCTGATTCTATATTATTATCATCTAATATATTATCATTATTTAATGTTTGAACATTATTATTAATATTAGGTAATATATTATCAATATTATTTATAATTTCTGAATTATTATTATTATGTAATCGATTATCAATATTATTTATAATTTCTGAATTATTATTATTAGGTAATATATTATCAATATTATTTATAATTTCTGAATTATTATTTAATATTTTAGAATATTCTTCTTCTATATTATTTGATACTTTTATATTATTTCTATTTGATAAATAATTAGTATAATCTGAATCTGTTGTTTTATCTAAATTTGTAGATATATTATTTTGTTGAACAATAGTATTTTGTTGAGTAATATTATTTTTAGGAATATTATCAATATAATTAAATATTTGTGGTATACATATATCTAATGTTTTTTTATTAAAATTTAATAAAGTAGTATTATCAGTGTTTTTAATAAGATTTTTATTATTAATTAACAATTTATTCATTTCATTTTGTATTAACTGATTAATAACTTCCATATGTTTTTCTTCTAAATCATTCACATATTTATTATATTTACTATATACTTGATTATTAATTATTTTAACTAACATATTGATATTATCATTTGAAAAAAATAATTGATTCATTATATACTAATATATTAGTAATAAATTTTAAATAAAAATAAAAATTGATAATTCATTTAAAATTTTAATTATAAATATTATTATGAATGATTATAGTTGTATAATTAAATGTTTTAAAACTGTTATAGAAATGCTTCAAGATAGAAATTATATAATACCAGAACAAATATTAAATTTATCACCATCAGAATATAGATATATGTATAATAATAATAAATATAATTTTGAAGTTAATAATAAAAATAAAAAATGTTTTATTATATTCTTTTTAAATGTTAATGGTAATATTAAAATTAATACTGTAAGAGAACATATTAATAAATTAAAATATAATGATAATGATGAATTTTTAATTATTATAAAAAATATAAATAATTCAATAAAAAAATTAGAAAAAGAATATAATTGTAATATTTTTGAAATAAATAAATTACAATTTAATTTAACAAAACATTCTTTAGTTCCTAAACATATATTATTAAAAAAAGAAGAAGTTAAAGAAGAATTAAAGAGATATAATATTGATAATAAGTTACATTTACCATTTATTTTAGAATCTGATGCTGTATGTAAATGGTATAATTATAAATCAGGAGGGATAGTAAAAATTGTTAGAAATTCTATAACATCAGGAGAAAATTATGGTTTAAGATATATAAAATAATCTAATTATAATATATGGAAGATATATATAAATCTTATATTAATTCGTTTAATTTATTTAATTATAGAGGATTCGATACAAGTTCATTTAAAAGAATATCTTATAATAATTTTTTAGATAAATTTAATTTTTTTTCTAGAAATAATAATATTATTGATATTTATGTTGAAAATCAAGAAAAAGTATGCGTTATTAATTTTATTAGTTCTAAAAGTGCAAAAAAATTAATAGAAAGATATAATGAATTAATACTATTATATAATTTAACTAATAAAAAATATGAAATTATTATAGTTATAATATTAAAAGAAATTAATAATGATGATATAAGAACAATATGTGATGAAATAGATAATTTAACTATATTTAATTATAAAAATATAATTGTGAATATAATGGAACATTCTTATGTTCCTATTCATATTAAATTAAATGATAGTGAAAAATTAAAATTAAAAGATGAATTAAAGTTAAAATCATACGATAAATTACCTTATATTAATAAATATGATCCTGTAAGTAAAATATTAGGTTTAAATTATGGTGATATATGTTTAATAAAACGTAAATGTATCAACTCTGGGGAAAACAATTACTATCGTTATTGTTGTCGTGAATAATAATATTATTTATTAATATATGAGTTGGTGGAAAAAATATAGAATTAGATTATTAAGAAATAGAAGAAATTCTAAAAGAAATAATAAATTAGAAGGAAAATATAGTAGAAAAATAAACCAAATTAAAAAACTGTCAAATAATGTATATTCTGATAATGATTTAAATGTAATAGGTAATAAATATGATTATTTAGAAGATAATTTAAAAAATAATAATAGATTAAAAAAAAAAATATAGAAATAAATATTATTATGATAGAGAAAAAAAAAGATATGTTAGATTAAATAGACAAATGAATAAATCTAAAAGAATTATATCAAAAGCTTCTGATACATATAATGATTTAAATAATATAAGAGCATTTGAAAACTTTGTAGATAATAATGCTATTGCAGAAGAAATTAATAAAACTAATTCTAGTTATAATGAATTAAGAGAAGATAATTTAAAATATGAATTGTTAAAAAATTATAAACAAAAAACTATTAATGTTTTAGGTGGTATGTTAGTTATAGTAATTGTATTATCAGTATTGTTAATATTTTTATCCAAAAACACTAATAATGATAATAATATAAAATTTATAATGTTTACATTATGTATTAATTTATTATTAGTATTTTTTTATATATATGATTATAGATTAACTGGAAAATACAATTTTATACCATGGACTGATATTATACTATTATTATCCTTTGTAATAGGAATTTATTCAATTAAAAAAGACATACTAATTTTTAAAGGCCAATAATAATAAATGTAAATCTAAATTAATATATTTTATATAAATATGGGTAATACACAAACAATAAGTTATGATAATAGTTCTAGTAATACCAATAATGAATATACAGATTCAACAAATACATTATTTAAACACCAGAGAGATACAAATAATAAATATTTAAATGAACAAAATAAAAATAATAATGAAAAATACGAATATTTAATAAAAAAAAATAATATATTAAGGTTAAATAAAATAAAATATTTAATTTATTTTATTGCTCTTTTTATTTGTTTATTAATTGTTTCTATAAATATTTTTTCAGCTGAAAATTCAGATAAATTAAAAAAATATTTAATAATTGGATTATTAATATTATTAGCAATAGAAATAGGGTTAATAATTACAGATATAAGTAGAATAAGGAATAAGAATATATTAACTAAGTAATTTAATTATAATTATCATCTTCTAATTTAATTCCTTGCCAATTATTACCAACTTGTTTACTAAATGTTTTATTCATATATTTTCTAAAATCTTTTTCTTTCTTAGGGTCTAATTGACTCTTACTATTACAATGATCTTTATAACTATTATAAGCTAAATTACATTGTACTTTATTAGAATTATTATCAGTGCGAATAATACAATCCTCAGCCCATTGAGAAAATGAATTATATTCATTTCTATAATTATTAATTTCTTCAATAACTTCTTTGGGTTCAGTTAATCCTTCTTCTACATATTTTTTATAGTGTTGTATAAGAATCCACATAAATGCTTGTGGCCATTTATTCATTTTATTAGAAAGTCTTTTATCTATTTTAAATTCATAAGGTTTATTTGAATCTGGATTCTCACAAAATCTAGATACAAATTTAATATTTTTAACTCTACGCCATATACCACCATCATCAGCTGGTAATTCGGGTAAATGATTAGATACAATTACTAATGTAAATTGAGGTTTAAATGTAATCATTTTCTTTTCATATAAACCTCTACCAGTAATAGTATCACCACCAGTCCATTCTTTTAGCATTCCAGCATTCAATTTATTTTCTTCTGGTTCTTGGATAACAGTAATTCTTTTAGATTTTGTGCTAATTAATGAAGGAGAAGCATTCTCAGCAGATGACCTTTTTTGTTGTAATATAGAAGCAGAAGGGGAACAATAATATTCTCCTATTGTTAATTTAACTAATTCTATTAATTTACTTTTACCATTACCACCTTCACCAGTAAAGAAATAGGCATTTTCATCTCTGTTTTCACCTGTTAAACAACTTGCTAATACTTTCATAACATAATTAAATACATTAGGAATTGGTAATACTTGTTTTAAAAATGTATATACTTCTTTTACAATAGGGTGATTATCAGTAAATTCTTTATAAGTAATACTAGTTGATACAGAACAATAATCACATGGTTCTCCAGCTCTAAATATATGATTATCTAAATCATAAACACCATTATTAAATACTATTAATTGATTAGATGTATCTAATATTTCTTCAAATGATTTATTAGTTATATTATCTTCATAAAAGAACAATGATGAACAATCTCTAATAATTTTATCTTTTGGAGTTATATCTAATACTTTTTCAATTAATGTATTTATATTATTAAATGTAGGTTTATATTTATCTGTAATAACTAATTTAGTTTTATTATATTTTTCTTCACTCATATTATAATATTTATTATCTATATTATCATTTTCATCATTTTCATCATCACTCGTATTAAATTCATCTTCTTCATTTTGAACATTATTAATTTTATTATATGCGTCATCTAATTCATCTAATTCATTTTGTTTTTTTTCTAAAATATATTTTTCATATTTTTTAATTCTATTATATATTTCTTTTGATAGAATTTTATTAAAATCATTATTTTCATTTAATAATAACCATCTATGAAATCGTTTATCAAACTTATACCAAGTTTGTTGTTTTCTTGATGTACAATAATATTGATTTTTATAAAGTTCATATAATAATTCTGCCATAGGTGTAGAACAATTAGGTTTTTCTATCGCTGAATTTAATAATTTATTAATATCTTTTTCTACTAATTCTTTATATTTTTCTGGATTGTCTTCATTAGCCCATCTTCTTAAACTACCTTCTGTTAATTTATTATTATTATCAGTATATACATTCCATACATCTGTACAAGCTTTTTGAGATTCTTTATTATATTTATTAGATTGTTTACTTTTAAATATCCATAATTTTAAATATAATTCATTATCATTTATATTTCTTAAACACCAACCTAATTTTATCCAATCTTCATAATTTTCTACTCTTTTAATATTTAACATTTTCACTAATCTTAATATTAATTTATATTTATGATCTTTAATTATATTAGAAGAGTTTAATGTATACATGTTTGATATATGATTATTCTGTTTAAGTTTTTTATCAATTTTTTTAACTATGGGTGTCATATCATTTTCCAAAAATTCAGTATTTATTTTTACATGTCTTACACTTCTTAATATTATTAATTTTTCTATATCAAAATCTTTTTGCTCTAATGATACTTCTTTATTTTCTTTATCATATGATATACAATGTTTATACATATAAGGTAATTTGTTTTTCTCTTTTCTATTACCATATAATAACCAAGCATTTTTTAATACTGCTTTATCTAATATGTCTTCTAATGAATTATTACAATTCATAGAACTAAATAAATTATCTAATAATCCACTATTAATTACTTCTTCTCTTATTTTTTCTTGATATAAATTATTAGTTCTAATATATGGAAAAACTATATGAACACCATCTTTTATTTCATTTCTATCTATATTATAATATGGTTTTTCTTTTTCATAAATTAATGCTATATTACAACCTTCTACAATATAATGATATTCTGATATTTTATCAAAATATATTTTAATAAATTTATTAATTATATCTAAATTATATCTACGATCATTATCTTCATTTTTAATATATTTAAAATCTAAATCTACTATTATTGATTTATTATCTTTATTATTTCGTTCACATATATTCATATTTTCATATCCTATTTCTATTCCGTTTTTTATTAATTTATAAAATATAGGTAATTCATTTTTATCTATATAATATTTATTTTTTAATACTAAATCTTGGTGTGTATATGTATTATTATTATCAGTAATTTTAGAAGTTAGATATTGTTTGAAAGACTTGTCAAATGAAGATAAATTTGACATAATTATTTATATATATATTTTTTTAAATCCAAATATTCTCAATTTTTAAATTCCATAATATTATTTTTATATATTATAGATTTTTATTAATAATTAATTTATAACTATATATTATAATGAATGGAATCTTTTTATTAGGTAGTTCTGCTATACTGTATTCTCTTATAACAGGAAAAAAAAAAAATAAAATAAATGATACTGAAAATATTAATGAGTTAGTAGATTTAATTATAAATAATAAATTTAAATATACTAAATATAATTATATTAATAAAGGTGAAAAAACTGATAAAGAACAAATAGATCACTCTAAAGAATTAAAAAATATATGTTCTGATTTTGTTGTTAAATATTTTATAGGATATAAAAATAATTTATATAATTTTTTTGATATCATTAATAAAATGTTTTATAACGCTATTGATTATTACATTAAACAAAAAAATTTAAAACCTAATTCTATTTTCTTTTTATATAAAGGAGGTAATATATTAAGAATAATAGCTAATGAATTTCTTATAGAATTACCTGGTAATGCATCTAAACAAATAGAAGATTATTATAGTAAATTTTTTAAATTATCGGATGCTGATTATGGTATATATATTGATCCTTCATTATCCAATTTTGAAGAAGTATTTAATGATATGACTAATCTATCTTATTTATTACAAAAAATTATTAGAGATAATATTAATAATAATGTATATAATTTCTTTGATTATTATAAATATAATAATAATTATAAAAAACAAATTTTACAAGAATTATTAGAACAATTGAATAATTCTAATACTATTAATGATATTAATTCTCCTTTTTATAAATCTAAATTTAATAATATATTAATTGATAGCACTGATAATATAAATTATAAAGGAGAAAAAGATTTTATTTTAAATTTTAATAAAAATAATATAGTTTATAGTAATATTAATAATACAAAAAATGATATTTATATTAGTATTAATAATACTTTAGAATTTAAATCTGATAGAGGAAATACTATTAAATTTAATTTAGTTCGTTCTAAATTATTATTTAATACTTTATATACTAATCAAAATAATAAACTTAATAATTTAGATTTAAGTGGTGAATTAATAGATGTCAGTATTACTCATAAAAATGATAATTCACTATATCACTTTTTTGAAAATATACAGAATTTTGTATCTATATACAAATTAAAATTAAATGAAAATAATATTATTTTTAAAAGTTATTCATTTGAATATCTTGTTAAAGATTTAGAAAGAATATTATTTATTAATTCTGATAAACCATGGAATGATTCTAAATATGAAAAAAGAGTTAATAGATTATTTTACTTATGTTATATTGATTCTTTTATTAAATTATCTTCTAATAAAGTTAGAATTAATTATTATATTGATATGAAAAATAATTTATTAGTATATTTAGCACAATTTAACAGAAATAACTTAAAACAAATAAATAAAAATATTAATTATTTCCTTAGGAAATATAATACTATCAGTTTATATTTTGATTCTGTTATTTATTT
>MDTC01278272.1_pt1 | contig 12484 bp, 15 predicted proteins | sample 811181 | NCBI WGS metagenome assembly MDTC01 (sample SAMN05326644, study PRJNA326480) | marine metagenome | isolation source: seawater | place: Pacific Ocean: North | collected 2011 | reverse complement strand
TTTGCATACCAGAAGTATATAGATGGAGAGCTGATAAATGAAAGCTGGAAAGATTTGGGGTCAGACTGAACTGATCCATGCTAACGGTGTATTAGAATTTCACCGTATTGAATTCAAAGGTGGCTACAAATGTAGTGAACACGAACACAGATTCAAATGGAATGGCTTCTTTGTAGAGTCAGGCAAAATGTTGGTTCGTGTTTGGCAGAAAGATTATGATCTAGTTGACGAAACTATTTTAGGTCCAGGAGACTTTACACAAGTAAAGCCAGGTGTTATACATCAGTTTGAAGGACTTGAAGATGGAGTAGCATTTGAACTTTACTGGGCAGAGTTTAATCATAACGATATTGTAAGGCGAAGTGTTGGATCAGCAACCTAAATTAAAGCCAAACGAGACTTTGATATATGAACGTGCGGACGGTGTAACATATGCAAGATATCAAAACCATCCAAATATACCAAGATGGATTATAGGTGGTGATCCAGAAGGTGTTAATAGAGCACAAGGAAATTTGTTTAGCTATAGCGAATGGCAAGAAATGATGGAACTAGCAAAAGAATACCCTACACTAAAAACACAAATGCAAAAACTAGTTACAACATATTACATGTTAAAGGATACAAAATGAGAATTATTGCTGGACCGTGCCAACATGAATCTTTAGAACAAAGTTTAGAAATTGCAAAAGAATGCCAACGTGTTTGTGATTTATATGATATTGAATATTACTTCAAAGCAAGTTATGACAAAGCAAATCGTACCAGTATGTCTGGAGAGCGCGGTAGAGGCATCAGCGAAACACTGCCTGACTTCCAAAAGATCAAAGCAGCAGGATTTAACATACTTACAGATGTTCACACTGTAGGACAAATCAGTAGATGTAAAGGCGTGGTTGATGTCTTACAAATACCTGCTTTCTTGTGTAGACAAACAGATTTGATTGTAGAAGCGTGTAAGTCAGATTGTATAGTTAATATTAAAAAAGGACAATTCCTAGCACCTTGGGATGTCAAAGGTATACTAAGTAAAACAGAAGGTGCAAAAGAAGTTTGGATAACAGAGAGAGGAACTAGTTTTGGATATGGGCGTCTTATTAATGATTTCACTGGCATGCACGATCTCCTTAGCGATCTTGGTACCAACTTTGTTTACGACATTACTCATTCGGTACAAAGACCAGGAGGAAACGGAACCTCCAGTGGCGGTGATCGCAGTTATGTGCCTCATCTTGCTCGTGCTGGGGCCGCTCTTGGGATATCTTCTTTTTTTATAGAAGTGCATCCTGATCCAGATAACGCACCAAGCGATGGTCCTAATATGCTACGCCTGGAAGACTTTTCCGAAACAGTACGCCAACTCTATTGGATCAATAAAACTGTAAAGGGGTTTGAATGACAACAGCAATACTAATACCAGCAAGATACGCCAGCAGTAGATTTCCTGGCAAAATGATGGCAAAACTAAATGGAGTGCCGCTAGTAGAACACGTTTATAACAAGTGTGCTGCTACAGGATTAGATACTTATGTGCTAACAGATCATCAAGACATTTACAATTATATGGGTGCTAATAGATGCCTAATGACACGTGAAGCAGAAAATGGCACAGAACGTTGTATGCAGGTTATTGACGAAGTGTTACAATATGATAGATATATAAATGTACAAGGCGATATGCCAGATATTACAGAAAATATAATACGTGCTGTAGAAGGCGAACTACAGCGTAGCGATGTTGCAACTGCTTTTACTCCGATGGATTTTGACTTGCGAAATGATCCAAACAGTGTTAAAATGATTCATAGTAGAGGTAGAGCTCATTGGTTTCTACGTGCTAGTCTAACATACGGAGATCACCATTTAGGTGTATATGGTTATAATCGTGAAGCTAAAATTATGTATACTACAAGTAAAAAGTTTTCAGAAGAAGATATTGAAAAACTTGAACAACTACGTTGGATACAAAATGGTATTAAGATTGGTGTAGTAGAAGTCGAGTTTGATGGTATAGAAATAAACACGCCAGAGGATTTAGAAAAGTGGCAAACAAGGAACTAGACTTATTCAAGGAACTTATTCCAAGTATCGATATGGGCTTCAAAGAGCTATATGATGCTGCTGGAGAAGATGGCAAGAAAGATATTAAACTTGACTTATGGAACTTGAACCGTTATATTAGTAGTGTAAAAGGCAACTATGAAAAAACTGCACTTGCAGTGTTCAAGGTTAACGAATACTACAACAAAAATTGGAATGTGCTCGGCGGCACAAATCATGTAAAACTACAATGGCAACTATTGTGTGTTGCCGGCAAAACAGGAAAGAAACAGTTCCATCCTTGGATTGGACTAAAGAAGAAAAAAGACGATAGTAGTAAATCAGTAAAACTACTAGCACAAATATATCCAGATATGAAAATGGACGAGGTAGAAACACTTGCTAGAATATCTACAAAAAAAGAACTTAAAGAGCTCGCCCAAGAACACGGTTACGAAAAAGTTGACATCTAAATATACATGCGAATATTGCAACAAAAGTTATATGAAAGAAAGCACGTTAATGGCGCACATGTGCGAGCCAAAACGGCGTTGGTTGCAAAAAGATGAAAAGCGTGTACAAGTTGGATTTTATGCATTCCAAAGATTTTACAAACTAAGTGCAGGACACAAGAAAGAAAAGATATATGAAGATTTTGTTAAATCATCATTTTACAATGCGTTTGTTAAGTTTGGTAGTTTTGTTAATAACGTTCGACCTTTATACCCTGACAAGTATATTGATTGGGTTGTTACTAGTAACGTAAAACTTGATCATTGGTGTAGAGAAGAAATGTATGAAAAATATGCCAATGAACTTATACGTAAAGAAGGTGTAGAAACAGCATTAGAACGTAGCATACAAACTATGGTAGAGTGGGCTAAAGAAAAAGAAAGTGCATATAACCACTACTTTTCATATGTAAGTACAAATAAAATGACTTGGGATATTAAAGATGGTAAGATATCTCCATGGTTAGTATTAAATTGTGATAGTGGCAAATTAGCATTATCTAAATTAAACGATGAACAACTTGGTATGTTGAATTCAGTATTAGATCCAAGTCATTGGGCTTTAAGATTTAAGAGACAACCAAAGGATGTTGAACTTGCAAAGCAAATTGTTAAAGAGGCAAAAATATGATTAAATACATTATAGATTTTTGTAAAGAAAGTTATAGGTTATCGCCTGTGGCATTCTATTGCGAGCTTGCAGAAACTACAATATTAATTGTGGCAAGTGCAGTGCTCACATTTACTGTTTTAGATCCAGCTACAAAAATCTTTATCCCAATGTATTTGATAGGAAGTATACTTGGAGTAATAAGCACTGTAATACGCAAAGCAGCATTTGCAATAGTATTATGTGCATGGTTTGTTGTAATGAATAGCATTGCTATGATAGCGTTATTTTTATAGGATTGATATGCCAGATATTGATATAGATTTTGCAGATCGAAGTATTTTATTAAGTAAGATAGAACATCGTGTAGCAAAACTAGACACAGGTAAAAAACACAACACTGGTGTATACGTTACAGAGTGTCCGCATAATCCTGTGGACAATTTGTCTACTATTGATTACAAAACAGCAGAAGACAGAGGATATTTCAAACTTGACTTTTTGAATGTTAGTATCTACAATGATATTCGAGACGAAACACACTTATACACACTTATGGAAAAGGAACCACAATGGGATTTACTAGAGCACGACGATTTTACCAACTTGCTGTTTCACGTCAGCGGACATGGGGAGATACTAAGAAAGCTCAAGCCGACATCGGTGGAACAACTAGCAGCAGTATTAGCGATAATACGGCCTGCGAAGAGGCATCTTGTCAACGAAACTTGGCAAACGATACTAACAGAAGTTTGGACAAAACCAGAGGACGGTAGTTATTACTTTAAGAAAGCACATGCTATTGCATATGCTGTAAGTGTTGTAGTTCATATGAATTTAATTTGCGAGCAGTTTACCTAGAACGTCTCATTACTTGAACGCTTTTGCGTTTCACTCTTTTCAAACTTAAATTGTTTAAGTTAACACAAGGTCCTACGCTAACTTTAACATCTTTAGTGTTCATTGTCATCATTGCATAATTAAGTGGCAAAATTTCTTTGCGTAAGAATATGTTTATAGGAATCATCCTGTTTGATTCCCACCACCAAATTTCACCAAGTTCTAATAATAATTTTTTATCTTCATCAGTTTTCAACTTTGTATAGATATACATTGTTGTTACAGTAGTATCCTGATTTACAATTATTCCAACATATTCTTGTCCGCCATAAGCGACAACTGATATAAATGGAAAGTTTTTCTCTATATTTTTTAATAACATGCCGATAAATACTTATATAAATGAGGATCCTATATGCAATTAATACCTAGATATTTATACAAAAATCAAGTCGACGTGATTTCAAACGATATAGGATTCGTTGTGGAGTATAGACCAGTGTATAGTAGAAACCTAAAAGTATATAAAGGTGTGGACAATAAAATCCAATTTAGGATGTTGAATCCAGACCAAAAACCTATTGACATAAGCGGTGACGTGATTGAGTTTACAGCTTATGACGATGAAAAAGATCAAGTGTTGCAATACAATGCAACTGTGCAAGACGATGGATCAACTAAGTCAACTAAAGGTATGTTTTATGTAACAATTACTGAAAACGATTTATTAAACATACCGTCACAATATTTGAGTTACACAGTGTTTCAAAAAGAAACATGTGACCAAAGAGTTGTGTCATATGCTGACAGACAGTTTGGTGCATGTGGACACATCTACGTAGATGATTGTGCTCAACCTACTATACGCTCAAGCCAAACAATTACAACATTTAATCCTGTAGGGGAAGTTTGGTATGCTGGATATGACAGCCTAAACAAAATAACTGCACAACCAAAAATTAACAAAAACGAAGCTATACACACAGCACAATTCTATACCGACGCAGTAAACGGCAACGGATATGTTGGTAATGTAAAAATACAAGGCACATTAGATAATCAAATTACCGGGCAAAATGATTGGTATGATATTGACACTGTTGCATTTGATGGCACAGAAGAAAGACCTGTGTTCAACAATTTCAAAGGTGTATTTTCATATTTGAGATTTGAGGCAGATGCGGATCCAACTGATAAATTATTAAAAATATTGGTTCGTAACTAAAATATAAATATGGATAAATATTACTATGGCAAACAGTGAAACACTACTTCCCTTAACAACACACCCGGGCGACAGCAGCGTTCAGGTTGTTAGAGGTGACAAGTACAAAGGCGATGGCTTTTACAGCAGAGATGATGGTTTGCATACAGTGCAAATAGTGCTTACTGGATTTATCGGTTGTATAGAAATTGAAGGTACATTAGGTGTTGATCCTAAAGATCCTTTCTATACAAACTGTAACGATGGCACTGACTGGGCACCTGTTGTAATTGAAGAAGCTACATGTGTGCTTACTACTGGCTTATGGACATCACGTAAAGTTCCATTCAAGTTAGAGTATGATGAACCGACAACAGATATATTGGTATACAACTTTATTGGAAATTATACTTGGTTACGTGCATATATTACAAATTGGACAGACGGAACAATCAACAGTATAAAGATGAATCACTGAGGGATAAAATATGAGTTTTGAATTAATTAACGTAGGATCAGGTAGGCTCGCAACAGACGGGGAATGTATCTACGATGCCTTTGTAAAAGTTAATAATAACTTTACAAACATATTTTCAGTGGTTGGTATTACACAAAATGTTATAACTGTTAACGTAAACAACTCATTAATTATTACACAAGAAATACAAATACAAAACACATCAAATATCACAATGGTGCATTTTACTATTGATGTTGATAATAACTGGATTATTGATATCAACTTTAGTGTAACAATGAATATTGCTGTTAATTTTAATATAAATGTAGATAACAGTATTAATATTGATATTAACAGTGGCGATACAACTGTAAACATTACAGCTATCGATGTTGACATTAACACAACAAATACTATAATTGATAACAGCGAAACGTTAAATGTTATTACAGATAACAGCACCAACAGTTATACATGGATATTCCAACAAGACGGTAATCTAAGACTACCAAACGGCGGAACGATTATTGACTTTGCTGGTAACGAATATGCTACAAATATTACAACTATACACAATAGTTTTAGCGTTCAGCAGTTGGCAAACAGTGGCGATGGTGCGTTAACATTCAGTGGAGGTGTAATAAGTTATACTCCTCCTAGATTACAAATCACACAGGCTGCCCCAAGCGGTGACGGGGATATCACACAAACAGGACCAATGGCGTTCACATACACGCCTCCAGCAGATGCATTTAGAATTGGTGATATTTTCATCGGTGATTACAGCGTAAATGTTAACACACAAATTTCAGGTCCAACAGTTATTGGTGGCGGAAATGAAGTAGGTGGCGGCATAACAATTACTGCTACAAATGCTGTAAACGTAGCACAAGGTGGTAGTATTACACTTACAACAGGCACAGGTGATACTGACGGTGACATTGTATTCAATGCTAACACAGGAACATTTAGTGTTACAGGTGCAATTGATTTTGCCAGCGAATTTACAATCGCTATTAACGGTGATATCGACATAGGTGGTGGAGCAATCACAGTAGACGGACTTGCAACTGCTGGTATAACAATAGACGAAAACAACCTTGTAACAATTGGTGCAGGACCTGCAATTAGTGTTCATGCAAGTGCAACTAATGTAATCGACATAGATGCATCAGGATTACTGTCATTAGGTGGCAGTGCTATGAGTATTGCCAATTCAGCTGTAACAGCTATTGAAGTTGATACATCAGGTAACCTTACATTAGGTGGCGGTGACAGCATGACAATAAGTGCTGACGCTAGTGTAAATGTGTTTGATATTGATGCAAGCTCAAACATGAGCTTGGGCGGTGTTAACGCTATAACAGTTAATGCTAGTGCAACAAATGTTATGTCAATAGACGCTTCGAGTAGCGTTAGTTTTAACAATGCATTGAGCATAGATGCAAGCCAAAATATTACAGTAGACAACAGTAGCACAGTAAACTTTGGTAGTTCTAGTGTGAATTATAATACTGCAAGTGTAGACTTTAACACTTCAGTGGTAACGAACTTTGATTTCAATTATGTATCAGAAGTCAACATTACAAGTGCTGCTAACACAAATGTTTTAGCATATAACAGCACATCAAGCAAATGGGAAGAACTTGCACTTGCACCGCAAGTATATACAGGAGGTGCCGATTTGGTTATTGATGGAGGAGCTCCATAATGGCAGTTACAATTAAATTAAAGCGCGGAACCGCAGCACAATGGGCAGCAGCTAATACTGTTCTTGAAGAAGGCGAATTAGGTCTTGAAACAGATTCAGGAAAAATCAAAGTTGGTGACGGTGCTACTGCATGGAACACACAACCATACAATGTAAGCAGCGGCAGAACAGTAGGTGACATTACAGTTGGCACACCAGCAGCAGCAAGCGGATCAGGCGGTGTTGCTTATGACGGTGCAAGTGCTACGATTACATACACACCACCAGATATTCCTAGTTTAGAAACAACCACAAGTATTGCCAAAGTAGGAAACAATCTTGAATACACAGACGAAGATGGCACAGTTACTACTATTGACTTGACACCATATCTTGACGATACAAATTTATCAAGACTTGTAAGTGGCGAAATGAATCCAGATTCTTATATTGCAACATTTACAAGAGATGACGCTAGTTCGTTTGACATAGACTTTTCACCACTGTTAGACACAGGACTAGACGGAGACTTGACAGGTAGTGTGTTTGGAGACGATAGCACACTGTTGGTTGATGGTATTAATAACATTATTCCAGCAGGTGTAATTGACGGTGCTTTAGCAGACAGCAATATTGCTCAGAGCAACGTTACACAACACCAAGCAGCACTGAGTATAACTGAATCACAGATAAGTGATTTACAATCATATTTGACAAGTTATACAGAAACAAACGACTTAACAAGTGCAGTAGTATGGGCAAACATACCTGATGTTAATGTTCCACAATCAGCAGTAACACAGCATCAGGCAGCTTTAAGCATAACAGAATCGCAGATTAGCGATTTGCAATCATACTTGACTGCTGAAACAAACGATCTTTCGGCAGCAGTAGTTTGGGCAAATGTTCCAGACGCAAACATAACACAATCAAGTGTAACTCAACATCAAGCAGCGTTGAGCATAACAGAATCACAAATCAGTGATTTACAATCATATCTTTTAGATATCACAGGCGAGAACATTGAACAGCTATCTAATGTAAACAACACAGGACTAGCTAACAATGATGTGTTAGCATGGAATGCATCAGCAAGTGAATGGCAACCTGCTACTAACGGAAGTGATGTCTATTTAGTTGACGGAGGAACGGCAACATCGATATATACAAGTGGTGATCTAGAACTAGACGGAGGTGGCGCATAATGGCTACAAAAATACAAGTTAGAAGAGATACAGCGGCAAATTGGACCAGTGCCAACACTGTATTGAGCGCAGGTGAAATGGGTTGGGAATCCGACACCGGCTATATGAAAATAGGAGACGGCACAACTGCATGGAGCGGTCTTAGTTACTTCACACCAAGTGGTGCTGATGCAAACACAACATACACTGTAGGTGTAGCTCAAAATGCAGCCAACGCAGACATTACCTTAGATGGTAGCGATGCGTCAACCGACACGTTGTCTTTGGTTGCAGGAAGTAACTTAACACTTGCTGTTGCTGGTGATGATATCACAGTTAACGCACTAGATTCACAATATGCTATCACCACAGAAACTGGTGGTATTATTAGATTAACCGCATCAGGTAACGCAACAGGCACCGATGATATTACTATTGCTGGAGGCACAGGTATAAGTGTAGCAGATGGGTCCGATACACTTACAGTAAATCTAGATGCTGCTTTTAATGACTTGACAGACACTAATGCACCTACTCCTAGCTCCGGTGATCACTTGCAATGGGATGGTTCTGCCTGGATAAATTCACCTGTATATTTCAACAGCACAAAACATTTTTTAGCTGGTCTAGCCACAGATCGTCATATTGAATATCGAAATAATATTCTTTCTATAGGACCAATCAGTTCGGGCGATGTAGTTGATTTCAACACAAACTCTGGAACAGACTATGGTATCGAATGGATGCTTCCTAATCCAGAAACAGATTTTGTTGCTAACATCACTCCAGGTCCTCTAAACATTAATACATCAACTTATTTTAGAATTATTATTGATAACACAAATAGTGCCCTAACAGACAAAGGTTACATTTCAGGATTACAAAGATTTGGTCAAACACAAACAGTTAATTGGACTAATACAATTGACGGCTCTGCACCAAATGTCAGCGGTGCTGATGTATATGATATTTACGAATTCTATTGTTTTAGAGGAGACGGCGGATCAGATGAAACTTGGTATGGAACATTATTAACAGGAGCATCAGGCACACTTGCTAGTTTAAGTGATGTTGATGTTCTAGCAAACAGTGGTAATCCTACTCCTATAAATGGTTCGTTTTTACAATACGATTCAACCGATCAAAAATGGAATGCCTCTAGTCGTTTTGAAAGATCAACAAATTTCCAACAAGGTGGAACAGCTTCTAGATTAGGCTTCCAAGAAGTTATCTATTGGGACGAAACAAAATACACAGGTAGCAACGGAGATACACTAACACTAGATCTAGATACAGATATATCAAACAGGGTAGGTAACAGTGGTAGATTCTTTATTGAAACAATTGATCACAACTTTGTAGCAGATTTCCAAAATGCAGTGCATCCAGAAGAATTAGCGCAAATAAACGAAACAATTGGATTGCATAACAAATTTATGATTGTTGTTGATAACAATGTAAGAAACGAAACACGTCTTGACACTGTGTATGCACCAAGTGGTGTAGCAGATGGCGAAACTATTATTATCAACGGAACAACTGTAACACAAACTTCTGCTGCAATATCAGCAGGACCACATGGATTCTCAGACTTGATTACTGCCGCTGGTATATCTGGTGTATCTGCTTGGTATCATAGAGGAGGTAACTATAGAATTTTATCAGAGACAGTAGGATCAACTGAAACTGGATTACAGATTGGTGCAGGAACTGCAAACGCAACATTAGGTATATCAGAAGGTAACTACGGTTCTGAAGAATATGGTTCGCCAGGTGTAGGACTAGTAGGTGTAAAAATAAATGGTAGAACTGTTAGAACAGTATGGTCTAGTGGTTCAGTACCGGTTGCAAAAGCAGGACGCTATGAAGTTTACGAAATTGATTACTTCCCGGATGCTGGTCACGGTAACCCTAATGAGTATGTGTTTGTAAGACATCATAACACTGACTCACTAGATGGTGATTTAGATCTTAACAACCAAAATATTACAGGAACAGGTAATATCAATATTCTTGGAAACTATCAAATTGAAAAAGCTGTTTCAGGAACAGGGGAAACATTTGGTAGTATATTAGCAAAAACTGCTACAACCGAATACAATAAAATTGATTTCAAAACTGGACCTGATGCTTTTGCTGATAACGGTGAAGTTACATGGAGCACAAGAGTTCAAGGCGCACTAACACAGATTTTTGAAATCAAAGGTAGTTCAGTTGGTAAGAGCGGTATTGCTGTGAATCCAAACAGTAATGCAGAAGTTGACTTCCTTGTTAGTGGTGCTGGTGATGCAACATTGTTTGTCGTTGACGCAGGTGATGACAATGTTGGTGTAGGTAAGTATCCTACCCAAGGTAAACTGGACGTTGATGGTGATGTATACGCTGATAATTTTAATGGAACTGTTGTAGCTACATTCAATTTAGGTGCAAGCGGAACCGACCATTACGTGTTTAGTGACAGTGATAATCATTGGTTCCCAACTAGTGAAAATGATCCTACATTGTATTTGCGTAGAGGTGAAACATATGTTTTTAATAATACATCTGGTTCTCATCCATTCCAAATTCAAAGCGTAGCCGGAGCAGGCGGAGCAGCATATAGCACAGGTGTTACTAACAACAATACAGTTGGTGTAGTTACATTCAAAGTGCCTATGAGTGCTCCTGCAACACTGTATTATCAATGCTCATCTCACGCTAATATGGGCGGCACAATGAATATCATCTAATTTTTTTAGATTGACAAGTTGTTAATATGATGCTAGTATAATGCTATGAGCATCGTATCTGACATCCTGACCCTATATCTACCTGCAAAGCGCAAAACAACACCCAGTGGGTGGACCAGTTTCAATGCGCCTTGTTGTGTGCATAACAACGAAAATGCAGATACAAGAGGACGTGGCGGTGTTATATATGAAGGTGACTTGGTAAGTTATCATTGCTTTAACTGTGGCTTCAAAGCAAGCTGGCAACCAGGACGCAATCTAAGCTATAAGTTTAAGAAACTGTTAGAATGGATGAACGCACCTGATGCAGATATTACAAAACTAGCATTGGATGTTATGCGTGAGAACGAAGGTGTAGAAGTTCAACAGCACAGAGTTGAAATGCCTACATTTGGAACTGTGCATTTGCCTGAAGATAGTGTGCGTATTTCTGATATAGAAAATTTTAATAAACATAGCACATCTGTTGTAGAATATATGGCTGCACGTAATCTCAACTTAGATGATACAGATTACTATTGGTCTCCACAATTAGGTTATAGAGATAGGATAATAATACCTTTCTACTACGAGGGGCGTATAGTGGGCTATACAGCCCGCACAGTAGGGGAAAGCAAGCCAAAGTATCTAACTGACTCGCAACCAGGATTTGTGTATGGATTAGACGAACAACGTCCACAAAAGGTGTTTACTATACTGTGTGAAGGTCCAATTGATGCATTACACATAGAAGGTTGTGCATTGACAGGTAGCGATATTGGAGACGCTCAAGCCTTATTACTAAACAAACTTGGAAAAGATATATACGTAGTGCCTGATAGAGACAAAGCAGGTAGCAAACTAGTTGAACAAGCAATTGATAGAGGCTGGGGTGTTAGTTTACCTGATTGGGATGCAGATATAAATGATATTGGTGAGTGTGTGCAAAGGCATGGTAGGCTATATACATTGTATAACATTGTAGCTGCTGCTGAAACATCACCGTTAAAGATAAGGTTAAAAGCAAAAAAATGGTTTGGTTAATTAATATAATTACATGGCCCTATAGACGTATTAGAGAAGAAATACGATTTAGGAAACGCTTGAAAGAATTAAAAAAGAAGGATCCATTTATATACAAATGAAGAAATGGATAATGTCAACAAAACTTTTTTGGAAGTTATGGTTCTGGTGGGGTATACGTAAAGCAATGAAAGAACGTAAACTAAAAGAAGC
>MDTC01100397.1_pt1 | contig 12484 bp, 7 predicted proteins | sample 811181 | NCBI WGS metagenome assembly MDTC01 (sample SAMN05326644, study PRJNA326480) | marine metagenome | isolation source: seawater | place: Pacific Ocean: North | collected 2011 | reverse complement strand
GTGGGTGTCGTTTCCGTGGATTGCCTTGCCGCTCACCGTGCGACCGGCGAATTGGCCGGACTTGAGGACGGGCCCGTCGGGCCCGGGGATCCACTGCTCTTTTTCCCGGGAATACTTTGGCTTCCCTTCGCGCGGTGGATAAATGTCCTTGGGGATCGGGATCTTCGAATTGGGATAGCGTTCGTAGTGTCGTTTCGCGGGGGTGAACGGGCCGTGCACGGCTCCATAGCAAAGCCAGAGGTAAAAGGGTTTCTCCTTGTCCTTGCCATGGTCGCCGCGAATGTATTCCTCGGCCCACTTGGTGTAATTGTCGGTCGAGTAACCCTTCGTCATGACGGGCTTCGGGCCATTGGTCTGGATCAATTGGTCATCGAAATAGTTTCCCGAGTTGCCGGGGAAGGCGGGCCGGTTCCAGACCTTTTGGAAGTCCCAGTCGCGCCCATGCCCGTTGTCCACTCCGGTGTGCCATTTCCCGATTTGGGCGGTCTGGTAGCCTTGCTTGCGGAACACCGCGGGCCAAAAGGGACACTGCTTCGGATCGTATGCGCTGCTGGGATACTCGCCCTCCATCCGCATGGAGTTGACTCCGTAGGTTTGGTGGCCGGTGAGCAGTGTGGCCCGCACGGCCATGCACCAGGTGCCCATGTAGCAATGGGCGAAACGGACGCCGTTTGTTGCGAGGGAGTCGATGTTTGGGGTATTCACCCAGTCGGGTGCTTCCGGGTAGCAACTGACCGACCGGTGCGACTGGTCGTCGGTGAAGATGAAGAGTATGTTGGGCTTCTTGTCTGCCGAGACCTGGGTCGTCAGGAAGGTTATGGCGAGGATGGCCAAGAGTTTTGGTGTTGGGGGCTTCACGTTGTTTTCGGGTCGGAAATAAAGGAATGAAAAGCTCAAGTTGTCTTGCCATGGTTTTAGTTGGCAAGCGAATTCGAGATTGCCTTGAAAGCGGGTTTCCTTGTTGTCGCTCTACTCCCCCGTGACCTAACAATAGAATACAATTCATGAAAAACTTTCTCCTTTGTTGCTTTCTTGCCTTCGCCTTCTCTGCCCAGGCCGCCAAGACGCCCAACATACTCTTCATCTTCGCAGATGATTGGGGTTGGGGAGACCTTGGTTGCCATGGGCATCCCTACCTGAAGACACCCAATATAGATCGGTTGGCCAAGGAGGGTACGGACTTTCATCGGTTCACCGTGGCCAGCGGGGTGTGCTCGCCCAGCCGGACGGCGGTCATGACGGGTCATTTTCCTGCCCGATACAATATTGACGGCCATTTTGCGTGGGTACCCAGCAACGCGAGGCGCAACATGCCGGACTGGCTCGACCCCAAGGCCCCGCTGCTTTCCCGCTTTCTTCAAAAGGGCGGCTATGCCACCGCCCATTACGGCAAGTGGCACTTGGCCAACGACATGATACCGGACGCCCCCTTTCCCAGCGCCTATGGCTACGACGACTACGGGGCATTCAATTGCTCAGGTCCCCAAATGTTCGTTCACGATGACGTCAAGAGCGCCATACCCTTCATCGAGAAAAGCCACGCCCAAGGAAAGCCGTTCTTCATCAACCTCTGGATGCATGAGCCGCACACTCCCTTTCACGTCGATCCCAAGCTGCAGAAGCTTTTCCCCAAGCTGAGCGAAGAGCACAGTATTTACGCGGCGACCTTGTTTCACGCCGACCAACGTATCGGCCAATTGCTCGATGCCTTGGACCGCCTCAAGCTGACCGACAATACTTTGGTCATCTTTAGTTCCGACAATGGCCCTGCCCGCGCCAGCTCGCCCACCAAGCTTTCCCTGTCTTACGATTCGGCTACTGGCTTGGGTTACGGCATAGCCGCTTCAAAAGGGATCACTGGTGGACGGCGAGCCTACAAGGGAGCGCTTCTCGAGGGCGGCATCGGCGTACCCTTCATTGCTCGTTGGCCAGGCAAGGTGCCTGCAGGCAAAGTGGACAAGACGGCTATTTTGTCAGCTGTGGATCTTTTGCCGACCTTTTGCGAGCTGGCGGGGGTGGAGTTGCCCAAAAACTACAAGCCGGACGGGGTAAGCCAAGTGAATGCATTGATGGGGAAGGGGAGTGCCCAGCGCGACAAGCCATTGTTCTGGAAGATCGGCGCCCCATGGCCTGCCCGGTCGGTCAAGCCCGACCACTGGGTCTCCTATGCCGTGGCGAAGGACCAATGGAAGCTCGTGACCAACGCAAAAGGCAGTCATTTGGAACTCTTTGATCTGGTTGCTGATCCATACGAAAAGAACGACCTCAAGGAAAAGAATCCCAAGGTAGTGAAGGCATTGTCTCGCTTGCTCGAAGAATGGAAGTCTACTTTGCCTGCCAAGCCGACCGGCAAGGTATTTTCCAATCTTCGCAAAAAATAACTTATCTCAAACCCCAAGATGAAATTCCTTTCTGTAATCCTGCTTTTCTTTGGTAGCCTGTCGTTGCTGGCCAAGGAGTCGCTGCCGCCCGTGGCCGCAGGCAAGGTGCCGCAGGACGTCGCTTCCCTCTGGGAAGGGTATGACCCCCGGGTGGAACCCTTGGAAGTCGAGGTGGTGCGCGAATGGGAACAGGACGGACTGACCGTCCGCTACTTGCGTTACCGTATAGGAACTTTCAAGGGAAAGGCTGCCCGCATGGCGGCTTTCTACGCCTTCCCCAAGAAGGGAAAGGACTTGCCCGGCGTGATACATATCCATGGTGGCGGTCAACGGGCCTCCCTCACCCAAGTGGTCTATTTTGCGTCCAAGGGCTATGCGGCTCTTTCGGTCAACTGGGGAGGCAAGGAGATGGAGCGGGCCAAACCGGGCGACCTCAACACCGACTGGGGATCGGTCGACCCAACCCAGAAAAACGTGCAAGGGTACTCCAACCTGCTGCCCGGCGAAAAGTTTCTCGACGCCGTCGAGTCGCCGAGGAACTGTAACTGGTTCCTGCTTACGCTGGGTTGCCGACGTGGGCTCACTTTCCTCGAGAAGCAACCGATCGTCGATGCCGACAGGTTGGGGGTCTTCGGCCACTCCATGGGCGGCAACCTCACGATTTACGTGGCTGGTTCGGACAAACGCGTCAAGGTGGCGTCGCCTTCCGTGGGTGGATCAGGCTTCCGCCTGGATCCCTATTTCCAGATTTATCCGCAGATTCGGGCAGTCAAGGGGGACCGCGAATTGTATCGCCAAACCATGGGCTACCAAAACTACGCCAAGCGCATCACGGCCCCCGTTCTTCATCTGGGAGCAACCAACGACTTCCATGGATTGATGGATGCCACTTATGCCACCGGGGCTCTCCTGCCCAACAAGAACAACCGTTACGTTTTCGCCCCCCACTTCAATCATCGCTTCAACGAGGTGGAAGAGATTGCTCGCCCCCTCTGGATCGACGTTCATCTCCAAGGACGAGGTCCCCTTCCCAAAACACCGCGAGCCAATTGGGCCCTGAAGACGCCCTCGGGAATTCCGCATTTCAAGGTCATGCCCGATACCACGCTTCCCGTCGCAAAGGTCAGCGTGTTCTACAGCGAGGACGGGGATCCGCGCTCCCGCTTCTTTCGCGATGCCCAGGCCACTGAGACTGGCAAGGGAACTTGGGAGGCCCGATTGCCCAAGCTCGATCCGGAGGCCCCACTCTTTGCCTTTGCTCATGTCTATTACGATCTTCCCAAGCCTGAACCCTTGTCGCGAAATCGCACCGTGGAGCAATTCTGCCTCAGTTCCAATCTCTTGGTCGCGAAGCCCGAGGAATTGAAAAAAGCGGGAGTCAAGGCCACCGCCAAACCATCCCTCCTCATAGATGACTTCAAGCGAGAATTCCATGACTGGTACTCGCTTAATGGGAATCACCAGAGTCTCTGGCAGCACTGGACTCGCAAGGTGACCGACGCCATTTATCGGGGCCCCGACAAGGCGAGGCTTTCCCTGCGCATACAGAGTGAACAACCGAATTCCTTCGTAGTCGTCCTGCAGCAAAACACTTGGAGGGCCTACCGTGGCAAAAAAGGCACCTATGTGGCGGTGGTGAACCTCAAGGGAGGGGAGCTTGAAACCATTCGCTTGAGCCCAGCCGATTTCAAGGAGGTGCAGACAGGCACTGCCCTCCAGACTTGGGCTGAGATCGACGAGTTGGGCCTTTGCGCCAAGTATCAGGTGAAGAAGGGGAAAGCCCAAACCTTTCCCGAATCACCCTGGAAAGGACCTCGGTCGAAGTTGATTCGTCTGGAATGGGAAGTGAAAGACCAACAATGAAAACCTTCCTTCTCTGCAGCGCCTTTTTGTTTATTGGGCTGGCTTTGTCAGCCCAGGACGCCCCGAAGTCCGATCCCGAGTTCAAGCGTCCTCGACCTGGGCATCGGACCAGTCGACCGGTGCCAATTCCTTGGCTTGGCTTCGGCCATGACGACCATCCCGCCATGAAAGGAGCGACCTACCTCATGAAACCCGAGGAGATTCGGGCCCTCCCTCGCCAAGGCAAGAAAGCAAACAACCAGGAGCCGCTTGGCTTTGCCAAGGGCAGCGGCTTGCGGATCGTTGGCACTGGGCACAGTTGGATGAGACCGGGCTATGGCACGCTTCCTCACATTGCCCGGGCAGCTGGACTCGAGCAGCGCATGCGACTCAACACGCGAGGAGGGGAAGCGGGAGGCGCCCGCATGATGTGGGAACTCGAAAACGGTGTTCTTTCCAGCCAAGGCAAACCCTTCCCCGTCTGCATGGCCGCCATCACCACTGGCCAATGGGACGTCATGACGTGGGGTGGCTATACCAACGACCGTCCAGAGTACTACTTCGGGTGGATCGACTTCTGCCTCAAGTACAATCCGAAGATGGAATTCTACCGCTTCAACGGGTGGCCCCAGTGGGCCGATGGGTTTGGCGAAGGGGACCGGGAGCCGCGCATCGAGAACTATCGCGCCTTTGCCACGAAACGAAGCCGGGCAGTCACGACCCAATTGATTGCTGGAATCAATAAGCGTTACCCCGGCAAGGTACATATCCTGCCGACCAACGAGGCGATGCTTCTGGCCCTCGAACTTTACTTCCAAGGGAAATTGCCGGGAATCAAGGGACTAAATCGCAAGGTCGATGGCAAAAGCCCTTCCATTTGGAGCGATGGCGGGCACCTCGGCAAAGGCATGAATTGGCTCGAGGGTTACGTGTTCTATGCGAGTCTTTACAAGAAATCGCCCGAAGCGATCAAACAGGTCCCTCCCAAGTGGATGCTTCCCCCCGAACTCGACAAGGTGTTTCGGAAGATTGCCTGGCAGGCCGTCGTGAACTATCCGCTTTCCGGCGTTACGGACAAGAACGGCAACGGCATAGGGGACGAGATCGAGTGATCGAAGGAAAAATGATGAAAAGACTCCTCATGCTGTGCGCTTTGAGCGTTGAGGCGGCGCCTAACCCCAACTTGGCGACCGACCCCGATCTGGAGCTCAGTCTGCTGGCATCGGGCATTCAGGAAGGCATGGAGATGACGATTGCCTCCGACGGGCGGGTCTTCATCGCCGAGCGACCAGGCAAGGTGAAACTCTTTTCTCCCGACAAACCCGGGCAATTGACCGAATTGATCGATCTGAAGTCGGACAAGCGAGGTGAGGCGGGTCTAATCGGCATCGCCCTGGATCCGGATTTCGACCAAAACCACTGGATCTATCTTCAGCACACGGTGCCAGTGGAAGGAGACAAGTCCCATTACGAGCATCGACTTGGCCGTTTCATTTTCAAGGACGACAAGATCGACCCTGCATCCGAGAAAGTATTGCTCAAGATACGGGCCGACTCGGTCAAACGCATCCATGAGGCCGGGTCCATCGCTTTCGGCTCCGACGGTTTGCTCTACCTCTCGGTGGGCGACAACCAGATCCGTTCGGAATACCTCTACTCCTGCAAGACCTCGGCCAACAGCAACGACCTGCGTGGCAAGATCCTCCGTATACGGCCCACCAAGGAGGGCGGGTATGAAATCCCGAAGGGCAACCTGTTTCCACCGGGCACTCCGAAGGCATTGCCCGAAATCTACGTCATGGGTCTACGCAATCCGTTTCGCATCCACGTTGATCAAAAGACCGGCTGGTTGCTTTGGGGAGAGAACGGGCCGCCCAATAACTGGGTGCCCGGAACGAAACTCGACAAAAAGACAATTCCCTTGGGTTACGACGAGTTCAACTTGGCCAAAGGGCCGGGCTTTCATGGGTACCCTTTGGTCATCGCCGATCAACAACCCTTCACGCATTACGATTACGAGACCAAGAAGGGTGGGCCGGTCGTCGATCCCAAGGCGCCGGTCAATTTGCACAAGGGAAACACCGGGATACGTGAACTGCCGCCCGCTCAACCGCCCCTCATTTGGTATCAAGGCAACCAAGAGGAATTTCCTGAGTTGGGCGGGGGCGGCGAGTCGGCCATCGCGGGCCCGATCTTTCGAAAGAAAGCCACCTATTCCAAGAAGCTCGGGTTGCCCGACCGATTCAACGGATGCTGGCTGATCGGTGAGTACGCCAGGGGCTGGGTCAAGGCAGTGAAATTGAGCCACAAGGGAGAGATCGAGGAAATACGCCCCGTTCTGCCCACCCTGCGCCTCGGTAAGCCCACCAACCTCAAAATTGGTCCCAAGGGGCGCCTGCACGTGCTGTATTACACCAAGGACGACAAAGGCACGCTCGTCCGTCTCGAAAACAAGGGGGCCACGGAGGGAGCCATTGCCCCCGGTTTGGTCATGGGTTTGGAGGCTCCTCCGAAGCAACTGAAGAAATCCAAGGAGGCATGGACGGGCTATCAATTGATGAGCAAGAGCGACTGCCTGAACTGCCACCAGTGGACCCGTACCTTCGTGGCTCCCCCTTACTTTCAGATCGCCGAACGCTACAAGGCGGATCCTGCCGCCGCCGAAACCTTGGCCCAGAAGGTGCTCAAGGGAGGCGTCGGCGTATGGGGGCAAATTCCCATGCTGCCCCATCCCCAGCACAGCGCCAAGCAAGCTCGGACCATGGTTGCGACGATCCTTCACCTCAACCAGTTGAAACCCAAGAAGTGACGCAGTTCATGATGCCACGCCTTGCATACGTTGCCTGTTTTTTTACCATCTTCGCTTGGTCGGCGATTGAACTGAACGCCATCGGCAAGATTGGTCGCGCCTTTCTCGAGGAGCATTGTTACGAATGCCATGGCGACGGTTCTTCAAAGGGTGAGCTCGACTTGGATGAATTGGGAACTGATTTTTCCGATGCCGAAATCATGCGGCTTTGGGTGTTGATCCATGACCGTGTGGCATCCGGCGAGATGCCCCCAAAAAAGAAGCCGCGCCCGAGACCGTCCGAGACCAACCCTTTCTTGAAGGCCTTGGCGGCTACCTTGTCGGAGGCCCACTCAAAGCGTCGCGAAGTCGTGCTCCGCCGCCTCAACCGGGTGGAATACGAGAACACCATGCGCGATCTGCTGGGAATCCAGGTCGAGTTGAAGGGGTTGCTTCCGGAAGAGGTGTCCTCGCATGGGTTCGACAACGTGGGCGAAGCCCTCGCCAGTTCGAATGCCTTGGTCCACGCCTACCTGAAAGCCGCCGATCAGGCAATCGACGCCGCCCTTGGTCCGGAGAAGGAACCTGTACGTATTCATTTGCGCATTCCCATGGCCGAACAAGTCGAAAGACAGATCGGCAAACTGTTTCGGCGCACCAAGGACGGGGTGGCTGTTTTTAATTCGGGTTATTGTCCCACTGCAGTGAGCAAGGTCTGCCACAAGTTGCGTTCTCCGGGAACCTATCGTGTGCGAATACAGGCACGCGCCTTCCAAAGCGACAAACCGGTTACAATGAGCGTGCACGCGGGGGACGTCGTGGTGCATCGGCGCCCCTATCACTTGGTCGGTTATTGGGACCTGCCGCCAGGGAAGATGACGGAGATCGAGTTCACCGATCGTTTCGTGCGATACGACACGTTTCATCCCAAGCCCTATGGTACCGTTCATCATACCCGCAAGGGGCTTACGCATCCGGGAGCCGGCATCGAGTTCGGCGAGGTCGAGATCGAGGGTCCGTTGGACGCCTGGCCCCCGCCCAGTCGGTCTGCATTAATAGGCGAAGTCGATCTTGAGAAAGGCATGTTGGAAGATGCCCGTGGCATACTTGGTGAACTGTTGCCGAGAGCCTTTCGCCGTGAAGTTCGCCCCGAGGAGGTGAAACCCTACCTGCTACTTGTCCAGGCCGCCCTGAAGGAAGGACGTTCCTTCGAGGAGGCAATTCGACTGGGACTCAAGGGAGTACTTTGCTCACCCGAATTTCTGTTTCTCGAAGAGCCGGCAAGCGATGAAACGAAAACTGCCGAGCTCGATGGCTATGCTCTCGCATCGCGTCTCTCTTATTTTTTGTGGAGCTCGATGCCGGATGCCGCCTTGCTGAAGGCGGCCAAGGGTGGGCAATTGAACAAACCAGCTCAACTAAGGGTCCAGGTCGAGCGCATGCTGAAAGATCCTCGAGCCAGTGCTTTCACGGAGCATTTCACCGGTCAGTGGCTTCGTTTGCGCGACATTGCGTTCACCGAGCCCGACAAGAAGCTTTTCCCGGAATACGACGAGGCTCTCAAGCATGGCATGCTCGAGGAGACCCACCGCTATTTCAATCGTGTCTTGAAGGAGAACCGCAGCCTGCTGGAGTTCGTGGATGCGGACTGGACCATTCTCAATGCCCGCTTGGCCAGTCATTACGGCATAGATGGGGTGCAGGGTCCCGAGTTTCGGGTCGTTGACCTGCCAAAGGACAGTGTGCGAGGTGGCGTTCTCACGCAGGCCAGCGTATTGAAAGTGACGGCCAATGGCACCAATACCTCGCCGGTGATCCGCGGAGTGTGGATACTCACCAACCTATTGGACGAACCGCCACCGCCACCGCCATCCGGCGTGCCTGCGGTCGAGCCCGACGTGCGCGGAGCCACGACCTTGCGCGACCAACTGGCCAAGCACCGTGACACCGAACGCTGCGCATCCTGTCATGACAAGATCGACCCTGCCGGCTTTGCCTTGGAAAACTTCGATGTCATAGGTGGTTGGCGCACTTGGTACCGAAGCTTGGGCGAGGGCGAACGAGTCAATCGCTACCGCGACAAGTTCGCCAACGTCCGGGTGAGCTACCGCAAGGGTCCCGAGGTAGATGCCAGCGGCCAAACGACGGATGGAGAACCCTTTCAAGGCATTCGATCATTCAAGGCCTTGCTCCTGAAGGATCCCAAGCGCATTGCCAGGGGGCTGACGCGCAAACTAATGATCTACGCGACAGGTCGTGGTATCGGCTTTTCCGATCGCCCCGAGATTCAACGCATCGTGGACTCCGTGGCGAAGCAGGGCTATGGCTTTCGCTCCTTGGTCCACGAGATCACTCAAAGCAAAAGCTTTCATCGTCCCTGAAATCCGATAAGACTGCCATGACAAGAACCATGATGTCTCGACGTACTTTTCTGCGGGGCTCCGGCGTGGCGCTGGGTCTGCCCCTCTTGGATGCGATGATGCCTGCAGTTGCCCGGGCAGCCACTGTCCATGGTTCGCATCGCCGCATGGTGGCCATCAACGTGGGGCTTGGGCTGCACTTGCCAAACATCATTCCCGAGAAGAGCGGAAGCGGCTATGAGACGACCCCTTACCTTAAGCCCATCGAAGCCTTGCGTGACCAGTTCACCGTGATCTCGGGGACCAGTCACCCGGAGGTCGACGGCGGACACCTCGCCGAGAAATCTTTTCTCACGGCTGCTCCGCATCCCGTCAGGGCTAGTTTCAAGAATTCCATTTCGCTTGATCAGTACGCAGCTGAGAAACTGGGGCCCAAAACTCGATTCGGGACCTTGGCATTGAGCCAGACCGGTCGTGGGTTGGCTTGGACACGGTCCGGGGTTGCCTTGCCGGCTCACACTCGCCCATCCGTTGTTTTCTCGCAACTTTTCCTGGAAGGATCACCCACTGAAAAGGAACAGCAGATCCAGCGACTCAAGGACGGCCAAAGCGTGCTCGACCTGGTGATGGACAAAACCCGCGGCATGCGACGACGCCTTGGAGCGGCGGATCGTGACAAACTGGACCAGTATCTGACCTCGGTGCGAGAAACCGAACAGCTCTTGGTTCAGAACGAGGCTTGGGAAAACAAACCCAAGCCCAAGGTGAGTGCCAAGCCCCCCGTCGACATCGACGACAAGACAGACATCATCGGTCGGGCCCGCCTGATGTACGACATGACCTTGTTGGCCTTGCAGACTGACTCCACCCGTATCGTCACTTTCTTCAAGAACACCCTCAACATCGTTCCCAAAATTGCCGGTGTCGACCAAGACTATCACAATCTTTCGCACCACGGCAAGGATCCCGAAAAGATCAAGAAACTGGCCATCATCGAGAGCGCCCAGATGCGGATCTTCGCCGAGTTCCTTGACAAACTGCATGCCACCAAGGAAGGCGGCGGTTCCTTACTGGACCAGACCATGGTGCTGTTGGGATCGAACCTCGGCAACGCCAGCAGTCACAGCAACGTGAACCTGCCGATCATTTTTGCCGGAGGCGGGTTCAAGCATGGCCAGCACCTTGCCTTCGATGCCAAGAAAAACGCTCCACTGGCCAAGCTCTTCGTCACCATGATGCAGCGCATGGGGATCGAGGAAGACCAGTTCGCTTCCGGCAAAGGCACCTTGCCCGGGCTAGAGGTCCGGACTTGATCGTTGTTCTGCGCCAAACCTCATGAACAACGAACTGCAAGCCGTGGTCTTCGACATGGACGGGGTCATCATCGAGAGCGAGATGAGTCATTACTTGGCCATCAAGGAGGCCATGCTGCCAGCCGAGATGTCGGTGTCGTACCAGCTCTATTTGGATACCTGCACCGGAAGCGACGAGCGCTTCGCCATGACCCGCATGGCCGACTTGTCGGGCATCCCCTACGACGAGAAGCTCTACCAGTCGTGGTCCCGCCGCAAGGCGGTGTCCTATGCCCGCTTGGTGGGGGAGGAGGCCAAGGCGATGCCGGGCGCCGTCGAGTTGGTCGAGTCCGTCGCCGCCGACCTGCCGATCGGTTTGGCCACGGGATCGCGAGCTTGCGACGTGGAGGCGGCCCTGAACAATTTGGCCGATGGGCGACTAGCCGGACTCTTTCAAACCATTGTGACCGCCGACGAGGTAGAGAACTCCAAGCCGGATCCCGCCACCTACGCCACCGCGGTGGACAACCTCGGCATGGATCCTTCCGCCTGTTTCGCCATCGAGGATTCCCCCGACGGCATAAAGTCCGCCCTCGGGGCAGGCCTACGCGTAATCGGCGTGGCCGTGATGCACGATGAAGCCAAGCTTTACGAGGCCGAAAAGGTCTTGCCCACTTTGGCCGGCGTCACCCTAGCTGACTTGAAGCAATGGTTTGCGGAACCCGTTGGTTAAGGACCCGTAATTCAAGGACCCAGACCATGGAGATTCCTTGGTTTCTTGAGAGCGACGCCAACGCTGAAAAATCTTACTTTGGAAGGATGAGGATAGTGGTGTGTTGAATGTAACTTTCCCCTCGCATTTTCTCACTTTATGAGTTTTATATAAGTTTCGAAACCATTGAAGTTGTCATGGGTTTCGTTCAAGCACCGCCCATTGCCCCTGATGACCCTCGTTTTTTCTACCCGAATAGTTGCGCTTTTGCTTTCCGTTAAGCAATGGAACTGGGTTTCGTTGATTTTTCGTCACGTTTTGCAGACCCCATGAACCCAGAAGACGAAATCTTCAATAACTTCATCGTTGAGATGGGGGAGCGCCTGCAGGATTTGGAAGACAGTTTGGCCGAACTGGACCAAGTCTTCGACGCCGAATTGATCAATGCTTTGTTTCGGTCGGTTCACACTATCAAGGGTGGGGCTAGTTTCTTTGGTCTTTCGAAGATCCAGGAATTATCTCATGAGTTCGAGGATCTTCTCATGAAGATTCGCGAAGGCGACCTCGATTTCGACAAGGCGATGATGCCCGCCTTCTTCGCAGGTTGTGATTCCTTGAAGGAAATGCATGAGGCGGAGGACCATGGCGCCAGTTTGGATGTCTCTGAGATTTGCTTAAGCCTCAAGGCGCATCACGGTTCAGGCCCTGATTCATCCAACGATTCAGTCCCCGATGAAGTCGTTGCCGAGCAAGCGGTAGAAACGGATGTCGAGAAGATCGTGGAATCTTCGGATTCGACTGAGGGTCCTCAAGAAGCTATTGTCCCTGAGGAGGACGAAAAGGTCCCCGGCGACGAGGTCCCCTCCCCGGAGGCAATCCCAAAGAAGGAAGTCGATCCTGTTCCCGACAAGATCACGCTGCCAAAGTCCAATGACCCCCAACCTCCAGCGGACACATCGCCCATCGCCCCTGCCAAGAAGAAGAATCAAAACGAGACAATCCGAGTAAACGTCGACTTGTTGAACAAGCTGATGGATTTGACAGGGGAAATTGTCCTTGGTCGCAATCAACTCCTGCGACAATTCAGTGGCACCAACAAACCCTCTTTG
>MDTC01098137.1_pt1 | contig 12487 bp, 9 predicted proteins | sample 811181 | NCBI WGS metagenome assembly MDTC01 (sample SAMN05326644, study PRJNA326480) | marine metagenome | isolation source: seawater | place: Pacific Ocean: North | collected 2011 | reverse complement strand
GACATTCGTATTGACGTTCTACCATCGACAATTACTGCTGGTGTAGATTTCAATATGCAAGGGCAGATTCTTGACGATGATGATCCATTGCGTCCTCTGATCTCTGGTGTACGCCTCGATGTATACTGGCAATCAAATCCAGAGGAACTTCTCCGAAGTGGCGTTCCAACGCTTTCGAATGGCAGTTTCAACCTGACTGTTCCTACAGATGTAGAAAACAATGGAACTGTTCGGGGACCTCGTACGCTTGTTGTCGAAGTCGTCGAAGATTCGTCCTTGTATTACCTCCCTTCAGAGGTTTCAAACCCTGTGTTTGTTTTCGGAGTTACACAATTGGAAGGTCTTCAACCAGGCAATCCAGTTTTGGTGAACCGTGGAGAGACTGTTAACCTCAGTGCAACTCTTGTTGAGTCAAGTTTCAATTTCAGACCGATTGGTAACGTGAGCGTTACGACACTCTTCCACGAGACATGGCTGTCTACAGTGACTACAGATGGGTCGGGTACGGCGAACACATCGTTTAGTGTTCCAAATAGCCATCCTCTTGGACTCATTATCGTCAGTTACTTTTACAACGGAAGTTCTGATTTGCTTTCTTCTCAAGCAAATCTCTCAAGTGTGACAGTTCGTTCTCTGACTTTCCTTGTCGTTGACCAAATTACAGATAATCCAGTCGCAGGTTCGAGTTTCAACGTCTCTGGGCGTGTTGTCTCTGATAACGGAACTGGATTGATGAACCGAGATGGTTCTCGTCTTACTGCGAACATATTGTTTACAGTGGATGATCAACCTGTAGGTTTCTCTGTCAGCAATGGTTCAGTACAATCAGGGGGATGGTGGAATGCTACGCTCACACTCACTCCAGGATTTGAAGCTGGTTCCCATGTACTGGAAGCATCGATTGTCCCTACTGTGAATTTCTATGTTGGGTCAAAGAACAATACGTCATTCGATAGTCGAGGTTATTCGATTATTACCTTCTTAGAGCCCTCACTCGATGCTCTTGGACAACCGACGCTCAACGATCGAACAGAGAGAGGAACTCTCCTTGATGTTCGAATTCTTCTTGAAGATAATACTGGAACTGCCATAGGTGGTCAACAAGTCACTTTCACTTTACCTGCGACTGATAAAACCGAGGCAGTTTCAGTTACTGCGACAACTGCAACGAACGGAAGTGCAACTGGTTCTCTGCTTGTGCCGTTTAATGCAACTGTTGGATTCTCTGATGTACAAGCACAATATCTTGGCATTTCTGGAACCACAGGATTGCTTGGATACAATGCTTCGACACAATATGTTGTCCTTGCACAAACCAATATGACCATCCTTGAACATACAGAACAACTGACTGCAGGTGAGGTTTTGTATGTCAATGGAACACTCCTTGACGATATTGGATTGCCATTGTATGTTGATGGAGTTGAATCTGTTGCAATTATCCGTATGCTGCTTGATGGTGTACCTGTTGCAAGCGTTCAATCAGACGCATTAACCGGAGCATTCTCGATTGTTTACACGGTGCCTGAATCTACGGCATCCGGCGGCCACATGGTGGAAGTTCGATTCACAGGAGGTAGGGATTGGGTTGACCCGATTGGTATTGGTGATGCAGTTGATCCAGAATTCTACATGGCCAGCAGTGATATGATTAATTTCAATGTAAGTGTGCCAACACAAATTCTCCTTATCACTGCTACTGGTACTGTCGATCGAGAAGACACAATGACTGTTCAAGGACGGCTATTGGATATTGTTGACAACCCATTGTTTGAACAGCAAATCGATATTTATCTTGGTGGAGTCTGGATGACAAATGTTTCAACCGATGAAACTGGTTTGTTTACAGCGGTAATCCCAGTTCCTGCTGATGCAACGCTTGGACTAGTTGTTCTTGATACACAATTCAACGGAACTTCATTCTATCTTCCAAGTTCCTCAAATGGCACGTGGACGATTTACAGTAAGATATTGGTCGATGTTTCAGTTCCAAGTCCATTGGCTGTTACGGATACGGTGACCATTACAGGTTCTGTACTCGATAATCAGCTTCAGCCTATTGCTGGTCACGTCGTTGAATTGAAGGTTGATGGATTTGTCTTGAGTCAAGTTACCACTGGTGCAGATGGCACCTTCTCATATGATTGGACTGTTCAGGATTTCTTTGACTTCGGTGATAATTTGCTTGAAGCAGATGTTATTGCTCAAGGATACTACAGAGAGGGTTCTGCTAACCAATCGTTCTTCCTTTCACACCGCTCGGCAATAACCGTTGAGTTTGTGGATGGCGTCGATGCGACACGCGGTGACTTCTGGTCAATTTCGGGTCGATTATTCGATATCGATACCGTGGATCAGGACGGCATTGAAAATCAAAATGTACTTGTCTACCTCGATGGAACCTTGATGACGACAGTAACAACTGATTCTGATGGAACATATACTGCAACAGTTCTTGCGGCAATGGACCTGGCACGTGGAAACAGTCATTCGATTAGCGTCGTCTTTGAAGGCACTCAGGAACACCTTAGTGCATCATCGAATGGAACAGTTACTGTATGGTCAGATATTGTAATCACAATTGATCAGACATCAACCGACACTTCAGTTCGTTCCGATATTGCAAACCCAATCAGACTCACTGGAAGTGTTTCTGAAGTAGGTGGGATTGGAGAAGTGTTTGAAAATATTGTAGTTTACATTGGTAACGGTTCAAACTGTATCAACGGTTTCGAAGAGGCCTTCTGTTTCGCTGGCGTCCAAGAAGAATGGAGTGTAGGTAATTTCACACTCACTGTAACAACCCCGACTTCGTTGCGCCCTGGTCCTCAGTACATCAGTCTAGATGTTCCTAGAGATACAGCACTTTACATCAATGGAGCTACGTCAGCTCACGCATTATATGTGAAGGTGAATGCAGAAATTACACCATCAATCGACTCAATTGTCGAAAATGAAGATGAAAAGGTAGATGGCAGTGTTTCAATTATTGCTATTGACACTTCTGAGGGATTGTCAGGTATCGCCGTTCAGTTCTCTCTCAACTCTGGAAACGGTACACGATTAGCAGCTATGACTTCTCTGACAGATTCAGACGGTGTCGCAACCTTCGAATTCAATAATGAAGTGCCGTTTGGAGATTATGATACCTATGGAAAACTTTCTCTTAATATCGATATTACAGACCCGCGTCTTTCTGAACAGACACTTAGCAACTTCGAACTTCTCAACGATCAAGGATTTGCTCCGGAATATGAGTTTGAGGAAGGTGCGGCAGATATCAGTGTCTGGACTTATGTTGCCCTCTTGTTCTTAGCAGCAGCAGTGGCAACAGGCACTGTGATGTATCAACGCAGGAAGGAATCAGAATTAATGTCTGAAATGGCCGAAGTATTCGAATACACTGCTGAACTACTTGCTGCTGGAGATTCGATACGCGAGGCGATTTTCAACTGTTATCAGAACCTATGTGGCTCGCTTCAGTCCAGAGGACTGTTGCGTAGAGATTTCGAAACAGTTCGTGAATTCGAAGTTGCTATTCGTCAAGCAACTCCAGGAATTAGTGATGACTCCTTGCAATCCTTGGACAATATGTTTGAAATGGCTCGATATGGACGAGAAGAACTCGGTCCTCAACACCAACAATCTGCCCAGATTGCTCTCGACAAAATGATCACTGAACTAAGTTACAAGAACGCTTGATTACCAGCGAAGGTGAAGCCTTCCGTTGACAAAGTGCACTCGTAATGATTCGGCTTGCTCGCTCTTTAGTGGAAGGATTCGCTCAAATGGAGCATTGTCATCTTGGAGAATGGTAATCTTGACTTGGGTTTCTGTTCCAAGTTCTTGGATTTGGACTTCCAGTTCTTCTGGTGCAACTCCCAACAGGGGTATTGTAAGCCCATCCGGATTGCTCATGCCATGCAGTTCTTGCAGAACCCACTCCAATCGCTGAGAAGGTTCTACTTCTGCAATATGGGTCTCAGGAATCATTCCAGCCTGTACGAGCACGTGTTTGTGCATGGATTGGACTTCATTCAAATGCGTAGCCTGAGTTTGAAATTCTGCATGGAGTTGATTAGGTGTTGAAGAAAAATCACTTGTTCTTAAATCTTCGAGTTTTTCTTCGGATACGTCCAATGGTTTCCAGTCGCTCATGTTCTCCCCTCTCGCTTGTTTATGATGAACCTTCGTGTAACCTTTGGACTCTTGAAAAGAATCTTCGGGCAAAGGATTTTGTGGTTTCAGGTTCATTTGTTGAATTCATTCTCACATCAGAAGGATAGCATTCGATGTAGGTTCTGTCGGTGTTTCTCTTATCAAGTAGGAGAATAAGTGCTCTATCTGCAAGACTACGGATTGGACGTCCCATTGCTTGCATAATCGAATTAATCGCCGGTTGAGTGGAAGTATACCGCCAAGCGTTTCCCCTCCCAAATCGCTCTTCAACATAACTCCTCAATGCTTTTTGGTGAATCGAAGGAGGTGGATTTGGAATGCCAATACAAGCCACAGCATCGAGAACTCCATTTTGATAATCAATTCCTTCCGCTAATCGTCCACCAAAGACTCCAGCGAGGAGAATTCTTCGCCCTGAGGCCTTTGCGTTTTCAAGGACGTCAAGCAATTGATCGACATCTTGCTTTGACCATGTTCGGTCTTCCATCCTTAGGTTAACTCCTCGAAAAACACCTTCTCCGATATACTCATTGAGCATTGAATAGGATGGGACGAACACTGCTACATGGCCAGGAGTTCCATCGCATAATGCTTGGAGATGATTGCGTATGCGTTGTGTGTTGTCATAGGATCGGTCTTTGTAGCGGGTTGTTACATCATTCGCCACCATGATTGGACGTCGTTCCTTCGCAAATGGAGACTCATATGCCTGTTTTGTTGTTTTTTCTTTTCCGATACCAAGTATATCTGCATACATCTTTGGCGGATACAATGTACCTGACATCAGGATGCTTCCAGCACAATTTTGTAAGACAGGTCCACTCACAAGTCCCGGATCAAGAAGATGCGAGGTAATTCTTCCTTCTCTTCCCTTTGTGTCATGGACAAAGACCAATGCTGTACTCTTTCCAAATCGAAGAAGGTCATCGAGAAGATTTGCAATTCGATGTGCATCGATTTCGACGTTTGGATTCTCATCTTCTGTTTCAAGTTTGATTTGTACGTCAAAAAGAAGATCCCTCAACATTTTCAGTCGGTCAGTGCCACTAGAGGGAGATTCGACTGTTCCAACAGCTTCTTGCCCGAGTTGCTGTTGTCCCACTTTTCCTTCTGCTTCATCGCATGCCATGAGGAAGATTCGTTGCAATCGATCAAATTCGACTTTACGTTCTTCAAACTCAGCAGGTTCGTTCAAGATATCTCTGAAGAAATCTCCCATTCGAGAACGAAGTTTCTTCATCACTTCTAGTGCCCATGCAGCCATTCGTGCGTTCAATTCAGCAATATCTCCGCCCATGCGAGCAGAAGTCTCTGCAAGTGAACCTGCATATTCTTCTAACTCAAATGTTGCATTTCGTACAACAGTGGGTGTAAATCTTCGTTGCATCCCCATACGAATTCTGTCTGGAAGGTTGTGTGCCTCGTCAACGATGACAATGATATTGGCTAGGTCCAATTCCATTGCCTTGAGAGATGCTTCTCTCACAGCATCAACGAAGAGATGGTTGTAATCGCCAACGAATACATCAGTTGATGATACTGCTTCTCTTGCTGCTTTCCATGGGCATGTAAGCGTAGGTACGCCATGCTCTGTATGAGTTTTTGCCAGCTGAACAAGTTCATCGACGTGGAGAGGGTCTGACAAAATGCGATGCTTCAGCCCTGGTGCTGGTGTTGTAAAGGGCTTACATGATCGCTCAGAGCGAGCTTGGCTACAAAGAAGTGAAAACAGAGCATGCCCCTCATTTGCAAATGGTTGGACGCACATGCTAGATTGACCGACCATGTCCACGAGACGAACCTTATCCTCTCGTGGCCGGCGTGCATTTATGCTTCGCACTGTATCAACAACAATCTTGTGTTGACTTTGTCGAGATGTGAGGAAGAAAATCGTCCGAGCCCCATCGCTTGTTCTCGCTGCTTCAATTGCTGCTGCAAGTGCTGCTGCTGTTTTTCCGATACCTGTCGGTGCTGCAGCAAGGTGATGGCCTTTTCTTTTGAGGGCACTAAGGCAGTCTCCAATCATCTCAAGTTGACCTGGTCTGGCTTTTTCATGAGCAAGGTAAGGGATTTCAACCCCTTTGGCTTGGTTTTCTGCCTCACTCATAATGTTAGAACAATGACGACCCCTCTAAAGGATTCGGTCGAAAGCCTTCGCTAATTGGAATAAGTTGTGTCGCAGAGTGGGGTCTACGACACGTGTGGGGTATCCTGCAGTCAAGAGACTGGCGTGGAATCGTTGTCCCCCCGGCCGTCATCCGGGAGGTTGTGGGGGTCGTGGCGTTGGGGTCCACGTAGACCGAGTCGTGCAAGACGGGCACGTACACGTAAGTTAGCTAAGCCATGCAAGTTCGGTCGACCTTGCACGTCCTTGAAGGAGGCATTCGGAAGCGTGTTATCTTCTTCGTGCCAAATCATCCCATCCCCTCTCTGCTCTCACCGCTTTTTTCACTGGTGGTATTCCTTACGTTTCATGGTCGCATCTCTTGATTGATCAACGACCTCTTGGAGTTTCTTTTGTTCTGTTTCAGCTTCCATCAACTTCTGCTTAACATACAGATGCATGCCCTCAGATGCAGCCTGTTCATGTGATGTGCCATAGAGTTCGTATAGTGAAGCTAGATTCTGCTCCATCATACGACCGACTGGAATTCGAACACTCTTCATTCCTGGCAATTGTGCTTGCCCATGAAGCAGTTGTTGGATTGCAAGACGGATGACGTCGGAACGGTTGTTCAAACCAGCGTCGCCGATGAGCATGTCCAAACCTTGCATAGTATCTGCATCAAGTCGAATTGATGTCAACGTGGTTGGGTTGCTCATTTCGTGTCCTCCTAAACCTATGTAGCACCATTCAGCTTATAAATGTATTACATTTGTATTACGTTACGTATTACGCTGTGTTTCCATAGATAGTTTCTAAACCCTGCGCTCCTGTCCCACGTTTATGCTGGAAGATAGTCCTGGGAACCGCCTTTACCTTCGATTAGTTGAAACTGCTCTCGAAGACTCAATCGTTACAGATGACGAAACCTCGATTCTTCGAGTTCTTTCCCATGCGCTTGGCGTACAACCAAGCGATACTGCTCTCTGTATATCCATTGCTAAAGGCGATGAACAATCCCCTTTCGATAAAGATGAATCTCTATTGGAGATGCCTATGGGGAGTGTGTCGACATACCAATCTGCTCTCATTGCTGCCTTGGATGATGAGGTAATTACCGAGGACGAATGGGCATTGCTCGATCATTTGCGACAATTGTTAGGGATTCAACCAGATCAACACGGAATGATTGAGGAAGCAATCCATGCTATGTCTGAGGTTGATGAACAAGGCCGTAAGCGCCTTGAACGACTTGAGCGATTTATCACCGTTTGTCCATTCGCTTGATGATTGAAAACACGGTTCTAGGCTACTCGATTAATGACAACCATTAGAAACAGTTTGCGGGTCGAGAGGGCTAAGGTGGAATCATTCCATGCAAATTGTAAAAGAAATATATGATGCAGTTGTCGCCCGAGATCCTGAACAACCAGAATTCCATCAAGCAGTATGGGAAGTATTGGAAAGCCTAGGCCCAGCCCTAGAGCGTCACCCAGAATACGTGGATATGGTTAAGAGAATTGTTGAGCCAGAACGCTTGATACACTTCAGAGTTCCTTGGGTCGATGATGCAGGCAACGAGCACGTCAACCGTGGATTCAGAATTCAATTCAATGGAGCTATTGGCCCATTCAAGGGTGGACTGCGATTCCACCCGTCTGTCAATGCATCTATTCTCAAGTTCCTTGCCTTTGAGCAGATTTTCAAGAACAGCTTGACCGGCCTTCCAATGGGTGGTGGGAAAGGTGGTTCTGACTTCAATCCTAAAGGACGAAGCGATGCTGAAGTTATGCGGTTCTGTCAATCGTTCATGATGGAACTTTGGAGACACATCGGACAAGATTGCGACGTTCCTGCAGGCGACATCGGTGTTGGTGGTCGAGAAATTGGTTACATGTATGGTATGTATCGTAAACTCAGAAATGAATTCCAAGCAGGTGTTCTGACTGGAAAAGGACGCACATACGGTGGTTCATTAATTCGACCAGAAGCTACTGGATACGGTCTCGTTTACTTCGCCCGTGAGATGCTCGCTGCAGCAGGTAAGTCGTTCGAAGGTGCTTCAGTTGCGATTTCCGGTTCCGGAAACGTTGCTCAATTTGCTTGCGAAAAGGTGCTTGATCTCGGTGGAAAACCAGTTACTATGTCTGATTCAAGTGGGTACATCCATGATCCATCTGGTATTGATCGTGAGAAATTGGCTTGGATTATGGATCTTAAGAACAACAGAAGGGGACGCATCTCTGAATACGCTACGAATTTTGATGGCGTAACATTCACTGCATCTGCGCCTGAGCCAACTCCTAACGGACTCTGGGGCGTCAATGTCGATGTTGCTCTTCCATGCGCAACTCAAAACGAGTTGAGCGGACCAGAAGCAGAGATGCTGGTTGCAAACAACGTCATTGCTGTTGCAGAAGGTGCAAACATGCCATGTACTCCAGAAGCTGTCGAAGTCTTTCAGAAACACGGAATTCTCTTCGCTCCAGGTAAGGCCTCAAACGCTGGTGGTGTTGCAACCTCCGGTCTTGAAATGAGCCAAAACAGTCTGCGTCTCTCTTGGACACGTGAAGAAGTTGATGCTCGCCTCGATGCCATTATGGTTGGAATCCACAAGAATGCTTACGATACTGCAAAGGAATACGGTCGTGATGGTGATTATGTCTTCGGAGCAAACGTAGCAGGTTTCCTCAAGATTGCTGAGGCTATGCTTGCACAAGGTGTTGTTTGATCGAATCAACCTGTTCAAACTAGGAGCATTCCAAACAGTATTCCGAACAGTAGAACGAATCCCAAACAGATTAGGATCGATAGTAGGACTATATTGGCAATTGCCGATCCTTGGGATTGATTATGCATTTTATTATGCTCCATCATCTTTGAATAGAATATTATTTCACAAATAAAGGCAGCGTTAAATGATAAACAGCAGGCTCCTTCTGCAAGTAATGTGACCAGATCTAAATCCTCTCTAATTACCCCTAGTGAGGTGGTAATAAATGCAAGCGATAGCCCTATGATGGACAATACTGTACTGGCTACGCGAGATTGATGTTTGAACTTTGGACCTTTAATGTAAACTATATTTTCCTGAATTGGTTGAACCATCGTTACGCCTTGTGACTGTTGATGTATCAGTGTTGGATTTGCTGATTGATTTATTTGAACTGAAGAAGGTCTTTGGTCGACTTGAGCCCTGAGTTGATTGTCACTCGAATCAGGTTGCATGCTTTGCTGTAGGCCTTATTTTAGATAACAGATTCGCCTACATGGAAATTCTTTGTTCTAAATTCTTATGAAATATGTCGTCCAATAATCAAGTTATTGATTCACCAACAGCAAATGTATTGACACGGAATTCTTGGGTTGTATGGCCGCCGTTTGGCAAGTAAATCGAGTAATATGCAGGGATTCCATTGTCGAATATGTGTTTCGGACCACAGGTATTTCCAGCACCATTACCAGTACCGACTCCTCCATCTACAATGACAAAGTATCGCTTTCCAGAGACAAGCGTATCCGGTATTAGGATTTCCCCGCCAACTTCCCATATCGTAGTCCTCTGTCCATCTGTTCCTAGGGGTGCTGAACCAACAGGATCACCCAGGTAACCCATTCTTCGGAACATGTTTCCGTTTAATTCGCACCACAAAACCCATGCAATGTCGTCAGTAATTACATCCTCGCCCAAGCTCTGAAACTCGATCATAATGAGATAATCATCGAATGCGTCGTCTACCCAGCCGCCCACGTAAATGATCTGTGTATGTGCTTCATTGGTTGCCACAGATATTGTCTTTTGAGAGGTTTGGGTGATCACTTCAAGTTGTTGAATCATTACATATGCAGAGGATGTTATTGCAAGTAATGAACCGATGAAAACGATCATCGCCCCCAATCCAACTTGGGCAAGTTCATCTTGATTTTCTTTCATCAAATCAACTCATTAAATCATAGCCAGCACCGACGCCTACAGGTAGGTGGAAATCAAGTTCAGTTGTTCTTCCATTTTCCACAGCAATCACCAATGTAGAGGTCATGTCTTCCACAAGGTCACAATCTCCGTTCCCATTTGGTTCAGAGAGTTCAATAATAATGTGATAGTAAGTAGTCGGGCTAAACTCATCGAGAGCAGCATCGTCAGCACCATTTGAAGTCAGTTCTGTGGCAGAATCAAAATCACCGCTTGAATAGACTAAGGTGTGTTGGACACTCGTCTGAGGTGGGACTGCTGTATCGTTGATATCGCACATCATTGCCCATTTCACGTTCGTATCAGGTATTTCATCACTCGCATATGGGAACTTAAACATCAAGTAAAGTCGATCATTGGTATTGCCTGTTGAATCAAATTCTTGGACTTCAAAAGCGATAACTAAGGGAACTGAGTTGAGTGTTTCTGATTGTTGGACACTTTGGCCTCGTGATTCCATGAACGCTTTTTCAATCATCATTAACGTGAGCGCCGCTATTATGGCTGAAAAGAGAAGAATCATGATTAGCGTGACCATCGCACTAAGCGCAAATTCGGCTTTATCATCATCATAAAGCCTATCCTCCATGTTCTACGACATGCGAGGATGGACTAAATGCTTGTGCATAAAGGGCTGAGAATCAGTTTACTGTTGGTACTCAATCCACTGTTCGGATTGCGCATCATAGTAGTACAGAGTTCCCTCTGGACTTCGTGACCATTTTACTCCGTTTTCTTCCCACTCTTGTCGTTCAGTAGGTGCTTCTTCAAGCAGTTGGGTTTCTTCCTTTCCTTGTTGAACAACCTGTTGAGTAAACGGACTGACTTTCTCGACCATCTGAGTATTTCTCTTCATCATACCGAGTCCTGCAAGAAGTCCAAGAACAAGGACTGCGACAGCAGTCCAGATCCACATTCCAGAGCCTTGGTCTTCAACTTCTGCCTTGGTCTTGGTTGCATCACCAGGGTATGCATCCATTCGGTCAGGAGTTCCATCGCCATCAGTATCCTTTGATTCGAGAGCGTCGAGCGGGAAATCATCTTGCAAATCGTTCACACCATCGCCATCTGAATCAAGTTGCTCAAGTGCACATCCATCATCATCTGAAATGCTTGTTGAGTTCGTATTAGGACAGTCATCGTCCTTGTCAGTCACACCATCAAGGTCAGTATCTCGTTGACTTGCAACACATCCATCTGCATCTAGTGATGGGTTGACCTCAGTCATTGGACAAAGGTCGTCTGCGTTGTTTATGGTATCCATATCATCATCGAGTTGTGTGGCAGAACATCCATCAGAATTAGGCATCTCTCCAACTGGAGTTGCTGGACAAGAATCGACGTTATTGAAAATTTGATCTTGGTCATCGTCAAGTTGACTATCAGAACAGCCGTTTATATCTATGACGCTGATTGGTTCGGTACCTGGACAAAGATCAACATCATTCTTGATGCTGTCTCCATCATCGTCCTTTTGTGCATCTGCACATCCATCTTGATCGACAGAAGCACCAGCCTCTGTTAATCCACACAGGTCTACATTATCGTACACGCCATCATTGTCATTATCGCGTTGTTCTGATGAGCAACCATAACCATCAACAGGACTGCCAGCAGGCGTTGACGGACATTGATCAATATCGTCAGATAGTCCATCGCCATCACCATCTTTCTGGGACTCCGAACATCCTGAAGCGTCAACTGTAAGGCCAAGAGATGTGGATGGGCATGCATCATATGCATCTTTGATTCCATCTAAGTCATCATCGAGTTCAGTATCCGAGCAACCGTTTGAGTTGACTGATTCACCAGCAGGTGTTGATGGACAGACATCGTTTGAATTTGACACACCATCGCTGTCGTCGTCGAGTTCAGTATCTGAACAGCCTGTTGCATCCACAACTTGTCCAGCAGGGGTATTTGGACAGAGATCGGGAGTATTGCCGTTCGCATTATCTCCGTATCCATCCCCATCTTGGTCAGCCCATTGTGTTGAATCCGTAGGGAATGCATCAGCATTGTTGCCAGCTTGGTTGTCTCCATAGCCATCGCCATCTTGGTCAGCCCATTGCGTAGAATCGGTTGGGAATGCATCTGGTTCGGTTCCAGCCTGATTGTCTCCATATCCATCCCCATCTTGGTCAGCCCATTGTGAGGAATCGCTAGGGAATGCATCTCCATCTGTACCGGTTGGGTTGTCTCCGTATCCATCTCCATCAGTATCCGCCCAT